>Ga0209489_110107_pt1 | contig 10975 bp, 6 predicted proteins | sample SiratrowhiteBW_FD_187527 | JGI IMG/M metagenome (GOLD analysis project Ga0209489, IMG submission 187527) | Root nodule microbial communities of legume samples collected from California, USA - Siratro white BW (SPAdes) (version 2) | ecosystem: Host-associated > Plants > Roots > Nodule | place: USA...
ACCAAAACAAACCGAACTTGAAAACGAAAATGAAACGGTCAAAATGTAGCTACCAACCTTTATGATGGAGAAAGAGTGAAATGGAGTTGAATGAGGACGAAATGGAGGTCGCAAACGAGGAAGAAAGCCGCCGGAACAATGCAGGAAGAACGCGCGAAAAGTTCAGGAAGCATAAAAGTGAAAGTGAAAACCCGCGGGGGGGGGGTAAAACTGAGAGCACCACGTCGGTTATGGGCTCCCAACCGACGTGGTACATACCCTAATTTTACCCCCATTTTTCATTTCAGTAACAAAGTCACCATGACGTCGGTTACGTGGTCCAAACCGACGTCATGTGACACTTCACCACGTCGGTTAGGGCATATTAACCGACGTGGTGCATCAGCGCCATTTTAAAATTTTAAATTTTTGAATTTTAAAGCTTAAGTGGGAATTCAATGGCGGTTTTTTTTCTGTAACCGACGTTATGTTGTTCATTTATTTACAAAAAAGCCACCGCGTTTTGGATAACGTCGTTTTTTCTTTTAACCGTCATTGAAGGCAGACGTTAAATGTATATTTTGTACTAGTGTTAGTGGGTAGGTGTTCAGTTAGTACATCGGTTACAAAACATTACCTTGATTTTATATGGTACAACTAAATGAAAAGGATAATGTGTGTGGTTTAGGTGCTATAATATAGAATATTTGGACTTGGGAATAATATAGTTTTAAGAAACCAAATTCTAGATACAGAAAAAGTTTTTGTTCTAACTCAAATTAAAACTTGTGCTTGGATTACTAATAAATGTAGTAAGGTAAGTTTACCAATTTTGATTGGTGTTTGAATTGAGTGTTATGTATTAAATTAATGAACATATAGGTATTTTGGAGATGGGAGCCCTGCTTGAAATGTAGTGCAAATGATAGGGTATGCTTTGATGGTTGAAATATAGATTAAATATATAGTGGAGTAGGATTCCAAAGAAGAAACTCTTCACATAATGACCATGTTATAGAGTTCAAATGTTCTACATCACTATGTTATAGAGTTCAAATGTTCTACATCACTTTAGTAAATAGAGTTGCTTTGAAATTCAATATATTGGATAATAGGATTAGTAGATGATCTTATTATTAGTGAGAATAGAATAAGAAATAATAAATTCACATTCATTGTCCTGTTACGTAGAAATGTTGGCAAACACATCAAAGAACTATAATCACTTCTTTCATCTTGTGTATTTTTAGTTGGTGTAATATAAGTTGAGTTGAAAGATGGGAAAGGAACTCGGTTTGGTTTTGATGTAGGTATTAGTTAATGAGAGCTAGAGAAAACAAATAGAACTGAAAGAAAATGATGAAGCTATTAGAAAGTTGTAGAAATTCAAAAGACTTGAAGAGTACCGGATTAGTGACAAGTATAATTTTGATATCAAGCAAGATTGGAGTTTATATTGCTCAACAAATTCTATTTAAATTTGGGAGGCCCTCAAATAAAATAGGTTGGTTGTTTGAATGAGCTATCTTTAAGAGATGTTTAATTGTATGTGATACTACATTTAGCATTAACAACTTGTGACATTATAGAGTGTGGAATTATTATAGTTGGTGTCACATTTGAAACTTTTCAATTTTATATTCTTATTTGTGTATTAGGGTTGAATTGTCCTTAAATACTTCAATTATTATATGTCAATAAAGAAAATCTAAATATGAAGTAAAAAATGAAATAAAATAAGAATGACATGCTCCTTTTTCAATTAAAAAGACTACATAGTTTCTTTTCAAATAGAAAAATCAACTCTTTATGATAATAGATTCACTACCAGTCTCACATCCCCAACTTTGTTTTAGAGAAGAAAATAGATGGGAGTATATGGTTTGAAAGTTACGTCCCTTGTATCACATACGTCTTTGTCATTTGTCCAATACACTCAATATTTGTCATCAACTTGACCTTTTTTATTAGATTTCAATGACTTTTAGAAACTTTTATTAAAAATAATTAAAGTAATAATTTTCTCCCATATGACACTGTCATTAATTTCTTTTATTTTATTGTTTAAAAGTAAAAGAACATTATTATTAAATTGTAAAGAACATTATTAACGGCAATAAATTTAATTATCATGCTTTGTGTATAAACTTTTTCAAATAATCTACTGAATCATCAATTGTTTTTAACGTGACTTTTCTAATAATTATTATAAAAATTAACATATACAATAATACTTTATTGAATGAAAGTGTAAAAAAATTAGTTTATTTCGGCTAAATAATAATAACAATGATGCAAAAAGAGCAGAAAATAAAAAAGAAAGACTTCCAGAGTCTCTCTCATTCATTCAAATGGTTTCCTCCACTCAATCACTAAACCTTGTTCTTAATTTGATGACCCAAATGGGATTTTCTCATAAAATTTACAAAAGCAGGTAAAGATAGGGAACCATTTTTAGCTACCATTGACTTGCTAACTCTAGTTTTCCTCTGTTATGTCTCTATTATTCCTTCCTCTTTGAGGTTCTTCAAAATTAATCATCATCTCCTGGGCTCTCAAACTCTCATATTGACTCAATTTCCCAATCTCTTGGAAACTTTGAATCCCATCCTCTCTGTTGTGAAATTACTAGTTAGAGATAGTTTTGTCCAATTTCAAAAAGCATATCAAAGGTTGAAATTCACTTGGATTTTTTTTTTCTTCAATCTTGGTTACATTGGCATAGGAATATCATAAACCAAGGAAAATGTAGTAGACCAGAGTAATCGGAAGGGCTATCAACATCCCAAATATAACCCTGCAATTGAATTTTTCAGAGAAGATGAAAAAAAGGTTAATTTGTTTGTTCATGGCAACAAGAATTAGATGGAGAAAATCAAGAAGAAAGATTGTTTACGCAGTGCTAAGAATGGCTGGATGAACATTGTACTCCTTAGCAAACACAAATGGAACAATCCCTTGAGGAAGTGCAGCCTAATGCAACCACAAAATTTAAAAATTTACTTCCACATTTATTATTCATATATATAAAATAAACAACTCTACGTTCCTAATATTATTTTTATAATGTCCTTCTGTAAAATAAAAATACAGTAAAAAATCAGACATCAACTAAAACTAAGATATTTTAGAAAAAAATATCGCTAAAGTAATAAAAGTGCATAAAAAATTGTGTTTCTGTCAATAGTTTATGGCAATAGATAATAAATGTTGTGGGCACGACAAACGAAAAATTAGATTATCATATCGATCTCTGGATCTATGTATTTTGGCTGTCATTTTCAACCATTCTTAAATATTTTGGTAATTAATAAGAATCTAATGTTTATGATAATTATAGAAATAGTTGTCGAAAACCAAAGAGGTATATTTAATTTAATATGTGTCATGGTTCTAAACGGGTGGTCAGTGATAGTAATAAAGTTCCTACACGTGCAAAATGTTTTCAAATTGGTAAGTGTAAATAAAAGCTTATTAAATTCATCTTCATACATGTTACAAGTATATCTTATTCATTTAAATGTCATCATGTATTTTTTTATACATTCTAAATTTAATCTTTGTATACGCAAATATTTAAATATATAATGTATTCTCAATTGGATTTTATTTATAGGAATCAAAAAGCTAAAAAAGAAAAATTATAAACATATATATGTTAAAACTAAATTGAAAAATACATAACAAAACGATAAGGTGGACTTCTGCCTTAAATTTTCAGACTTCTGCTTTAAATTTTCTGACTTGCAAACAGAGAGAAGTGTTATCGAGGCTCTTTGTTGTAACACTCTTTCCAACACTGTTATTGCAAGTGTGACATAAATGTAACCATGATCTTCTTAAAGCATTAAACTGGCACATTATTTCACTTTGTTTCACCAATTTTGTGAAGACATAAATGCATTAGAAAAAGTTGAAGTTAGGAACCTGAACAATAGCCACGTGTAGGAGAGTGCCACGGAGGCCAACTGCGATGGAAGCTGCAGCCATAACGGCTGGACCAGTGAGAAACCTAATAGCCATAGCAAACGTAGCCACAGAGTTTCCACATGCAATTATCTTTGGTTGAAGTGCCATAAACAGACCTATAAAACATCAGTCAAACCCAATATTTACCAACAAAGACATAATAAACCAAACCACATCCATGTTCCTATTCTATTCCATAATTTCGTGTATATTATTGTTTTCCACCTTCCAAAAGTAAAATAAGATTTTGTAACCCTAGATGAAAGATGATAATTTGTCTAATTCAACCACCACTGCTTGATTATCCAAAATGGTACGTCTCACCAGAAGTGTTGTCCTCAGAAAAGTGATCTGGTTTATGACCCGGCCCCACGTGTCGGGACATTATTCTCAACAGGTGAACAAGATCATTTGATCATTACTTGTTGCTAACAAACATCACCAACATGGACGGCTACGAATTGTTTACTACTTTCTTTATCTTAAATTCATGCCTTTCATTGATTCATGCATACCCACTACTCAATTTCGGAAGAAGCAATACCATGAATCGTATTATAATATTTACTTGTTATGTATGAAAAATTGAAATTGTTATGTAATGGAAAACTGGAAAATTCACACGTACACTGAAAAGTGGAGGCAATATTAATAAAATAATGGTGTGGATGCAAAAGTGGAAGCAATTTGTGTTGTGGATAGAAGAATGAAATTATTGCGAGGGAATATGGATTTGGAGAATGGATTTGCGACCACTCACCTAAGCTGAACATTGCCATTCCAAGACCAGCATCAGACAGTATGGAAATTGATTTCTCTATTATTTTGGGCATGTGCACGTGCCACCTGTACGTCATCATTAACCATGAACAACACCATGTGTCACTAACCATTAATAATTAGTACAACATTACTCCAATCAAATAGTCAAAAAGGGAGAGAAAGAGAAAGTAGTTATGGCTCTTTTTGTTGCCCTAATTAAATCTTAGACAATATTTTTGTAACCAAGTTTTAATAATATTAAAGTAACTTTTCAATTGATTTTTTAAAATGTAAAAAAGTTAGAATACAGTTAAGAGTGATATGTCAAACTAATTTTGTTAACTTTTTTTTTTTCAAAACATGATTTTATAGTCAAAAGTTGTCCAATGTGTTGACTTTGATTCACCTACCTGAAGGCAATGAGGGACCATACTACACCAATGAGGCTGGAGTACGTGTTGGGGTTGCGGATAAGCTTTCTCCACACCATGATCAGAATGAGACGAGTCATCACACTCGCCGGAGGCATGTGTTTTCCGCCGCCGGAAGACTCGCCGGCTCCGCCAACCTTTTGGTGGAGATCCGCCGAGGAGCTCGACCCCAACTTGTTCAGCCCGTTCAGCCCCTCTTTTTCTTTCTCTTTATCCTTCTCTTCCTCTACCTGTTCTCCGCCGTTCACCGGAAACTTGAACTCTTCCCCACCAAGTTCCGCCTCCGAACCACCTTCAATTTAACACCAAATCAATCTCCTTCATTATCATTCCAAAATTTACCCAAATCTCATTATTATCATTATACCAAACAAAATTTTAAATGACACATTTCAAATTACAATTACAGTCACAATGTTTCTTATAAAAAATGTTATGGTTACAATAAAAAATAAAAAAAAGTTAAGTATTCCAGAATTAACTAAGCTCTTTTCCTTCTTACATTGTCTTGAGTAAAATTTATTATTTTTGTGGACTCAATTTTAATTACAGTTAAGAATAATAAAAATTAGTATTTTGAATAAACTTTGTTCAACGAAAAAGTGTGAGAAAAGAGTTTCATATGAATAGTTCCTGCCTAAAATATATAACTTTTTTTTGTTCGTTCTCTCTTAGAACATGAAGACTAATTACTTTCGAAGTTTAACATGTAATGAATAAATAGAGAGGGATTTCTTTCTAACACGAGTTTACTGAACTTTTTGAAGATGCAGAAATTGAAATTATACTATATAACATAATAACGAAAAAGTTACAAAACCATTTCATAAATTGCTTATTTTTAAACCTAAAAATTGAACATATATATTGAAGTGAAATTAGACTTCACTTCTAACTAAACAAATTCAGAAACAAAAATCAAAAACTAAATTTGATAGTGTATGATGTTGCCGTTGCAATTAGAGCAACAAGAACAACTTAACCGTGAAAAGGAAAAAAAAAAAAAAAAACTCAATAAGTACCTTTGATGTTTGCTTCCCCATTTTGTACGTGCGCATTATCAGCCACCAACATCCTGATCTCCTTGGCACCCTGGTCGGGTTGTTCGGAGGTTCCGAGGTCGGTGCTCCCGAACACGTTGAGCCCCGCATTTTCCGACACCGGCGACGCGCTGGAGCTCCACACAAACATGTGGAGCTCCTTCGCATCGTGGGCACCCTTAGCGGGAGTCTGCTGGTTCTGGTTCTTTGTAACGGTACTGGGTTTAGTAGGAGCGGAAGAGAACTCCGGGTTGGGAGGCGGGTACGAAGCGGGCACAGTCTGGGTCGGGTAAAACCCGAAGCGGGGAGAAGCGACGGTGACGGGCTGAGGCGTGGAGGTCTCTTCGAAATTGGAAGGTCGAGGAGTGGGTCCGCGGGAAGAAAACAAATCATTGGCTGTGAAATTCGAGTGGCGAGGTTGGTACCCCATCATGGAGAAGAAATCGGCGTGGTTGAAGTTGGAGCCACGTGGCGTGGGGTTACGAGACGAGCTGAGGCTGTAAATCTCGGCGCCGGTGAGGTTAGAGGGCCGCGGCGTCATCATGAAGGACCGTCGCGAGGCGTTGGATTTCCTCACGGTGACGTGGAGCTTGCCGTCGTCACCGACCTCCGCGTCGGTTTCGAGAAAGTCCCTGCCGTCGAGCGAAACGACGTCGGAGTCGACCTTGAAGGAGACGATGGAGGCGGCGGTTTCGGGGAACTGTTCCATGATGAGGATTTTGGCGGCGCGGTATTCGAAGAGGAAGAGGAGGAGGGTGTACCAGATGATGCACTGGAGCACGACGACCTGGACCATGAGGGAGCCGGAGTAGTCGCCGTACATGGCGATGAGGAGGGGGATGCCCATGACGAGCGTGTTGGGGAGCGTGGAGAGGGAGAAGATGGTGATCATCCACTCCAACGACCCCGTTTTGGTGAGGTTGGTCCAGAGCGTGAGGGCGAAGAGCATCATGATTTTCTGGAGGGTGTCGGCAGCGATGAAGCGGAAGTTCATGGCGTAGGGGTTGTTGGTGGAGATGAAGTGGAAGGAGAGGAGGGGCACGGCGAAGATGGCCACGAACCTGTTGATGCCGGAGCACTGGTCCGGCGAGAATATCTTCCACCACCTGACCGAACCGTAGGCCAGGATCATGGCCACGTAGAGAGGCACCACTGCCGTGAGCACCGTGTAGAGGTCTTTCCATGTTATCATCTTGTTTTCCTGATAATGAAGACTTGATTTTGCGTTTGAAGAAGTCTCGGGTAGTGAAAGTTGTTGAGGGTGACTTCCTTTAAAAGCGGATGGTAAACGTTTTAACTCGATCCAATACGATCCCAGCTATGCTCTCACTGCTGCTCTGGTCACTGGTATACTAAGTCTGTGTATGAGTGTGTGTGTGCAGAGAGGGGGAGTGTGTTGAAGTGAATGAAGAGTGTCAGAGAAAAGGTAGAGAGAGAGAGAGTGAATTGATTGACAGAGTAGAAAGGGGATGGTTACAGAGAGTATATATAGGGCATGGGAGAGTATTGTGTGTATGGATGAGTATTTATTTTCTTGTGTAGTATTATTTTTTGGGAAGGGGTAGGAGGGGCCACTTCGGTGTTATTGAACATGGGTACGTGTACTTTAATTTTTGCGTTAGAAATTTGTGAAATTAGGAGAAATTTTTAGCTTGGTTTGGGGGATAAAATTGGAAAATGAGGAATGTACCCACCATGTTTTCGTGAGAAGCTATAGATAGTTCTTTTAGAAGGTTTTAGAAGGCTACGTTTGAGTTTGAAATGTATTATCAAAACTAATAATCTGTTAACAAAATCTGCATTTTGATTTATTTGCATTTCGCTTCAAAATTTTATTTTTCTAAGATTACAAAAATCACCATTTTGATATCCAGGAAGACATGTCTCCTTATTCTATAAATATAACATAGCACAAATGAAAAAGAATACATGTTTAGAAAAATTGAAAAAAAAAAATAAAACAAAAAGGTGAAACCAACATTACCAAGAAATTATATAGTTCTTAATAATATGTAAAGTAGTAGTTGTGCTAATAACTTGTTGAAATCTGATAAAATTCTTCATTTTCCAAATTATCTATAAATAAAAGATAATGACAGAAAGATTAACCAGATGAATAAGAGGATCAGAAGAAGTTTTAATGAAATTAATAAAGCTAGCAGAAGATAAATTTGTAAGATCAGGAAAAATATTTTGAAACCAAGTCCATATAAAGATAACAACGTAACAACATAATAATTAAAACACAAATGATCAATATCCTTATGGAACATGGATATGTGTACTTTGTTTTGTATTAGAAATTTGTGAAATTAGGAGAAATTTTTACCTAGGTTTCAGGGATAAAAGTGGAAAATGAGGAATGTACACACCATGTTTTCATGAGAAGGTGTAGATAGTTCTTTTAGAAGGTTATTTTGAAGTTGAAATATTATCAAAACTAATAATATGTTAACAAACTATGGTAAATGTTAACAAAATTTGCGTTTTTGATTTATTTGCATTTCAATTCAAAATTTTATTTTTATAAGATTAAAAACATCACCATTTTGATATTTAGCATGAAACATCTCTTAACTATAAATATAACATAGCACAAATGAAAACAATTCATACATGTTATGGTTAGAAAAATTGAAAAAAGAAAGTCAACAAAAAAAATTAAAACCAACATTACTAAGAAAGGAGAAAAAAAAAAGTTGTTGATGTATTATACATGTTATTGATATTGAAGTTGTTGTTTAATTCCAACAATCACCAAAAACTGCTTGATCTCGATCTTTAAGAAGAAAATCACTAAGATCTGAACCTCATATCCATTTTGATTTTAAATTTCAAATTTTAGCTTTCAAAATACATTTTTCAGTGTGATGTTGTTTATGGCTTGAAGTACGATTCAAGATTCGTTTATATGACTTAAATTGTGTCTACATTGAGCAAAGAACAAATCTTAAATTGGTATTCTCTATTATCTTTTGTTTATGGCTTAAAGTTAAAATATCTCAGACAGAGTATTGAATTTTAAACATAATAACATAGTGTAGCTTCTTTTAATGTGTTAAAGTTTTCATTTTTAACAATTAAGGTTTCAAAACTTTATTTCAAAACTATATAAATAGCTATATTTGTTTTTGGATTATGTATAAAGTTTAACTATTTTCATTTACATTTTTTCTTTATATATTTAGATAATGTGTATGCTCAAAATTATATTTTATTGTACAAAGATACTTTACAATGTTGATTGTGAAAAGATAACACAACTAAAACAAGGTAACTTCATAAATTATATTTTGTTTGTTAGAGTAATAACTTTTTAAATATAACACATGTAAGGTAGTTTCTTAAGAAGTGAACTTTAAGCTTAATTCAATCTTATAAGACCGACTTGTAAGGTGAGGTTCACACTTACTTATATACTATTGAAAGGCCTTATCTCTAGTCGATGTGGGATCTCCAATAGACTCCCCCCTTATGTTGAGACTCCCCAACTCGTGCGTGGGATATATATTTAAGGGTGATAGCGGGTGGCCCGATAGGCCCAACAACCTTGCTAGGATAAGCTCTGATACTATCTTAAGAAGTGGACTTTAAGCCTAACTCAACCTTACAAACTGGCTTGTAAGGTGAGGTTTGCACACACTTATATATGATTGAAAGACCTTATCTCTAGTCAATGTGAGATCTCCAATAAACCCCCCTCACGTCGAGACTTCTCAACTCGTGTATGGGACTATATATTTAAGGGTGGTCCGATAACGACGAGATAGCGGGTGGCCAAATAGGCCCAACAACCTTGCTAGGATAAACTCTGATACTATTTTAAGAAGTGGACTTTAAGCCTAACTCAACCTTACAAAACCAGCTTGTAAGGTGAGGTTTGCACTCATTTATATATTATTGAAAAGTCTTATATATCTCTAATCGATGTGGGATCTCTACCTTAGTTTGAAGTTTATGTTAATATTATATAATATGTGTGAAGGTACCAAATCACCATCTCAATGATTAAGCCAATAGTCCTAGTGTTCTAAACAAAACATTGAAGATGAGTTCATTCAACTCATACGCAGAAATACAATATCAGTATTGTTACATGTAAGAACTTTCATTGCGTTTGGTACCATCAAACATATTGTTGATAATGATGATGATTGATGATATATTGTTTGCATCTACAATAAATTAATATACCTAGACATAAAAATGTCTTTTTGTGAGAAATGCAACAAATATGTCATAATAAAATTTATGCCTAAGTACTTTTCGTATAGTTTAAAACATTTTATTTTGTAACATTCTTTCCTTTTAATATGGTACTCTTAATGTATTATATAATGTGTTTATGCTTTAATTTTGTAACATGTTTTGAAAAATGATTAGGATGGTTAATATGTAATGTTTAATGTATATGTGTCATGTGTTATACATATTTAAACATGTATCTTATTATAATAGCTTATTTGTTATTGAATATCTTAAAATTGTTGACTTTTTATTTGAGTGTTAAAACAACTATTGGGTATCATCTAACTTTATTTTATTTTAATCATTTCTTTTATTTTACATATGTTTTTAATTATTTTAATTCTATAGTTACTTTATTTCATTATATGAAATAATAATAATAATAATAAAGCTTTTTATAATGAATAAAATAGTCATTTAATTTATGAAGATCAATATTTGACTTACATTATCGTATTTGAAATATTTTCTTATCGTAATTTTAGTTTAATTTTTTGTATACTTATGTTTACATTATAATGCACAAATATGATATATATATATATA
>Ga0209489_110110_pt1 | contig 10973 bp, 4 predicted proteins | sample SiratrowhiteBW_FD_187527 | JGI IMG/M metagenome (GOLD analysis project Ga0209489, IMG submission 187527) | Root nodule microbial communities of legume samples collected from California, USA - Siratro white BW (SPAdes) (version 2) | ecosystem: Host-associated > Plants > Roots > Nodule | place: USA...
AAAAAAAAAAATAAAAAAAAAATAATAATCATAATTAATGTACTCATGTTACAAAAAAAAAAACAAACAAGAGTATTATTTCACCGTACAAAAAATAAAAAATAAAAAATTATTTCAAGAATTAAAGAGGTGTTAGTGGAGTAAAAAGGTCAACAAAAATGTGTTATTTAAATATAAAAAAGATAAAAAAAATAAAAAAATGAGTGTTATTTGGGGAATTAAAGAATAATAATGTTATCGAGTGAAATAAAAAATAAAAAAGTGTTACTGAAGTAAAAAAAATCTCATTTTTTATAATATGTTGAAATTTAATATCATATTATTAATGATAACTGAATTTCGTTTCAATCCACTACTACCTGAATACTTCATTAAACATAAGAATAAGGTATTAAGATATAAAAAATCATCTTCTATTTGAATTAGTTAAGAGTTATAAAAAAAATCTCACTAGCTAGAATAGAAACAAATTAAAGAAGGCTATCTAAATTTAAAGACATCATCAAACTTATATAATACACAATTTGATTACTTTATGAAAAGACATTAATTACGTGCCAATGTAACATTGTGTGGTGAGTTATGACTTACTTGTTTGGTCGCAACAAAATGTTGTGTGCTGATGTAGTGGTGGTTTGTTGATGACGGCAACCAACATTGGCATGGTATGGTGTTCCTACATAGAGACGGAGTTGTCTTAGTTTGGAGATGAAGATGACAAAGGAAATCACATGTAGAGATGAAGAACCTCACCTACTGGCACAATGGATGGTGGTTTGACGGTTAAGAACATAAGGACGATAGGAAAGAGAACATGAAAGATGCTAAATGCAACAAAGAAAACACTTTAGATGTCAGTTCTCACAAGATATTGTAAACACAATTACATATTTATTGTATAATAAAAATGTAGAAGCTACCATTATATAGATAAATATTGAATGACAATTTTGACATTAGTTACAAAAAACTAATATAAAAAATTTATCAAATATTAAGGTTCTCATTACATTATTTTTTACATAAGTTATTAAACAATTAGTGTAAATTGTCATTTTCTTTAAGCAACAAATATATAAATCAAATGATATTGAACTCCTACCTATTCAAATACCACTAAAATATGACCCGCATCATCATCTCTTACACAATAATAACACTTTTTGTGATAATCAATCCCTAAAAAATATACTTGAGAGATTTTATTTTTTTTTTTTTCAGAAAAGGGAATCGATTATATTGTCTATAAATATTTTCATGTAATCTGGTTTACAAAATTGAACTATGAGGCTTGCAAGTTTGTCTGGTAATGTTTTAGCTTTTGAAATCTATGTAATAAATAAAAGGGTTTGATATCTCATCACGAGTTCCCTTGGCTCAACGCCACATATTACATGTCATACACCTTAGATCTTCCTCATCACACACTATTAATCATCAAAGTGTCTCAGCAATTCAGAATTCAGTAAAAATAACCTTTGAGACTCTATATATCATGGTTTTCAAAAGAGTTCAACGTATCCAAGTTACCATGCGAGTCCTCTAAAATGTCACTATACACATTATTCTTCCATAAATTTTGTCACCAAAGTTAATATCTTAAAAATATTTAACTCATTACTAAATTAATTTCTTAGAATCCTTTTTACGTCAGGCTACTTTTATCAAGAATTTGTATATGGTAATATTTTAGAACTTTCAAGAACTAATCTTGGGTAATTAAAACAACCAATAACATAACGACCCATCTAATATATTTTAATGGCTGAATTTTATTAAAGAAAAGCAACCAAATGATGTGCATAATCTTGAAAAAACTGTGTTTTACCTATACAAGTCATCGACGTTTATTATGTGCTAGTCAACGCATTTTTGGTGAAAGTAGCGAAACTATAATAAACATGTCTGCATGCATTGCAGACAGCAAATTACGGCAAGATCTGTGGAAGTAATGAAGATCACGGCACAAACATTGTAAAACTTCAAACTCCAGAGAGAGAAATAAGCAAAAAAAAAAAAAAAAAAAAAAAAAAAAAAAAAAAAAAAAAAAAAAAAAAAAAAAAAAAAAAAAAAAAAAAAAAAAAAAAAAAAAAAAAGCAGATGGAATCAAAGAAGGAAAAGTCAGAGAAATAATCAAATTAAAGAATGAAATTGTTTTATTTCAGTTGAACCAAAAAAAATATATGGATCATCTATTACGTATACATTCTGTAATCTATATACATACATACATACATAATCTTTGATTGAATAACATGAATATGATAGAAGATCATATATATGGATGCCTAAGTCGTGATCACGAGACATCTTTGAGAGTCTCATGAGATAGCAATACATAGCAGAAGATGCAAATGGTCCAAACTAAGTAACAAGTTGTGGTGAGATTGGTGGTGCAGGAGCAACGTTGGTTTCAAAGGTGCAGCGTCCACGGCTGCGGCCAGGAACGGTGGAACAAGGGTTTCTCTGGGAACCTTGCACGGGGCCTCGTTGTAGTGATTGTATTATCAGCTTATTCTGCCACGGTTGTTTCTCTTTCAATGGCCTAAATCCCCATGCTTCTTGTAAACTCAATACCAAAATTGCTGTGAACACCAACATCTTCGTGCAGCTTCCCATTGCATGAGATGGAAACAAGATTCTTTTTTTTTATCAGCAAAAATGGAAACAATTAAAAGGGTTTCTGAAATTGAAAAGAAGAGGAGATTTGAGTCGGTGAAGGGTCTTATGCAGAAATGAATGAATATGATGATATATGTTTATATATATGTCTGTGTGTGTGTATGGACACGACAAAGTGGCTAGGTAGCTAGGTTAGGATTTGTTGAATATTTGCTTTGACCAAAACAAAACCCCGCGGTTTGAAGATTAAGAGAGTAAATTAGAAGGATGAAAGGTTTAGATATTTTAATCATGTTCAAACACCAGGAAATTTCGTTGCAAATTGCAAATGAAAAGTCCTAGTTGGCTAGTTGAATGAGTCTCTGACCCATAATTAAGGTTATTCACGTTCAACATGTCTACTTTCGCAGACACTTTTCGCTATGTTTCTTGTCAAGCCACTTTATCACGCTTCTAGTCTTCACTTCACCACTGACCCCACGGCCACGACTATGTCAACCAGCTCAGATCATTTTAATTCCGCAATAAAGAAGGTAGAAAGTTAGGTTCCGAGGTTGTTTCTTGCAATGTATTATAATATGGTCCTTTAAATGGGATTGCCTCCATCAGACGAAACAAGATAAGGAAATTGTCTCTATTTTTCAGTTCATATTTACTACAGCAATGATGGTTTTTCTTTGTAGTGCACTGAATAATGGTGAAATAATCAAATGGATAGTTTTTTAAGACTTATTTATGAATTTAGATATTTTTAATCGAATCTTATTAAAAAATTTCATTTCATTAAATGTTTAAAAGTTACTTATTTCGTGGACAATACAAATCGAATAAATAATATTTATACACAATAAAAAATATCATAAATATTCAATACAACAATTTTTTTTTTAAAAGAAATCAATTAGAATTACTTAAATTTATGAGTTAGTTAATTTTAATTGAATTTTTCTTATTAGAATAATGATAGTTGCGTCTGATAACATGCAATTTTTAATAAATCCTTCAATGATAAGCAAAATTGTACAGTAGTTTTACAATCTTTTCCTAGACCTGCTTTGGTTTACTTTGCGATTGGTTATGAAAATGTCAATTAATTAAAAATGGTACAAGATCAACCCAAAGTTAGCAGTAAACTACTGAATTAAATCAATTAGACTTATCTTAATTTCAATACTTGCTATCCAAATTAATTAGAATTATTGAAAACATCATAACAGTAAATACTTTGTTTAAAGTCCAGAAAGAAAAAAAAAGTCAACCGAATGTTTTAGAAAAGAAGAAAATCATTCCGCGTGAGATTTTATTATAAAAAGAAACTATTTGTGAAAAATAAAGAAGTACGACCTGGGTTGCGAAAAGTCAAGGTCTTTTTTTCCTTTTTATGAAGTATTAACCACTCCGCTTTGTTTGGTTATTGCACAAACCCAATATAATACAGTATGAATTAGTTAATACTTCATCGGATATATTTATATGGAAATTCTTAAATAGTTTATCGAATTACTTAATAATTAAACAATAACTTAAGTTTTGAACATAAGTCCTGATAATTAAACGGAAATTGTGAGTATTAATCTGTCCTAAGCAAGAGATAGGTAGATCTCTAGACAGAGGATTCATTTATGTTCTGTTTTATCTTAATTATACATCTCCTAATAGATTAATGTTTTCTTGAACTTGCAAAGCATTCCCAATTGCTATCTCATTTTATTAATTATTTATTTATTTTAACAATTATTTAGTATTGATTTCTTCTATTAATATTTAGTATATTGTCTTCTTATTTGTTCTACTAGATTATGTATTTATTTTTGCTTGATTGTTTTAAAATTATTCTATATTTATATAAGATAAGTATCCTTTAATTTATTTGTTGATATTTTTATTATCTTTAATTAGTTTTGAGCAATAAGACTTATTCAAGGTAGGTATAAATTCTATTTATCACTATACAATCACTCAATTTTAAGTAATAAAATTTGTATACAGTCATCCAATCTCAAACGATAATTTTTTTTTAAGGTAGATCAAATTATACTTATCAATCACTACACAATCCTCGAGGTTAAGCAATAAGACTTTTTCAAAATAGGTATTTATCATTATATAATCTCTCAATTTTAAGCAATAACTTATTCAGTTCAGGATAAGTTGGAATCGTACTTATCACTATAATTGTTGTATAAGAAAAAGTTATTCATGATCCACTCGTAACGTATATGTATTTTTTTTTTGCAATTTATCCTTTAGAAATTGCAATTCATTCTTCTTGCTAGTTTCAACTTATTTGTGATTTGTGTATTCCCGTTAGTTTAGTCATGATGTGATTTATGCATTCCTTCTCACGGTTTCTAACACAAATTATATATATTGCTTCATCTCAATTTTGATTAGTCGTAGTACACACTTTTTAGTAAAAATTTGGACTCGTATATCTTTCTTAATTTTTGTCTATAAATTTTGATATTCATCACTCTTGCACTGAGTTGAGTTCGGAACAAGAATATTTTAGACTCTCGGTGTGTGGGTGACTTGTTAATCCATAAGATCAAAATCCCTTAAGCTTGTGTTGGATGTTTTCCTTGTTAGTCCCTAGGATTAGAATCTTTATAGCACTTATTGATCATTTTCCTCGTATGTAGGAGATTTGTTAATCCTTGGGATTAAAATCCCTAGAAGTGCTGGTTGGCCCTTTTCCTCTTCAGAATCCTAGTACTTGTTAATCTTTTTTCTCGTGTGTATGAGACTTGTTAGTCTCAAAATCAAAATCTATAAAACACTTGTTAGTCTTTGGTATTAGAATTCGTATAACACATTTTGATCATTTTTCTCGTAGAAGTCACGATGTGACGACATTATGACACGAAATATATTGTAAGATATTATAGCCTATAAAGTATTAGGGAAGCAAAGTAGATGAGTATCATTTCATATGAGACTGTTTCTTCTTATGAAGTTGAGTAGAAATAATAAATTATTAAGTATTACTAATTTTATAGTTCTATTTAATAATAAATGTTTATATTTAGACAAATTAAATACTAGATGAAACGACCAAGAAAAAATCGTTTGAAATTTGAAAATCATATAACAAAACTATTTCCATATAAAGTTCTTTTTATTGAAATATTAATTATTTGCAATAAAAGTATAAATGCGGTTAACAAAATAAGAAAGAAAATTATTATCATAATTTCCAGATTTTAAAATTAACATATCATTCTATATTTTAAAGTTAACATATTTAGTAGATAAGACTCAAAACAATATGTGTAAAAAAATAACTATGTTAAAGATATAAAATTATTAAAAAAATAAATATATTTGTATATATATGATAAAGTGAATGTCAAATTTATTTATTTTAGACAAAAAGAAACCTAATATATAGAACACTATTAGAAGATTTAATAGCAAGATGGTCTAGTTTCTAGAAAGTTAAACAGTTTAGTAGTAATATATCTACACTAACTTTTAATCGAAGATCAATACATGATAAAGTAGCATAGAGAAATAAAAAACTGAATCACAAAACCATTACCATGTGGTATCACAACCGCTATTTTGCCTCTCTATTAGACTCACGAGTTTGCTCCTAAAATGGAGTGTCAAAAAGTATTTTAAACTTACGTAATCTCCAAAATATTCTGACAAAAGGATATGAATATTTCCCTAGATGGAGTATTGAGTTATGTTATGTCTTGTCTTACTTAGGTTAAAGCATACATCCTTGATTTCTATCTCATTTTATTAACTATTCTTTTATTTTAAATATTATTTAGTTATGATTACTCATATTAATATTTGTTAGAATATCCTTCATATTTGTTCCAAATTATGTATTTATTTAAATTTGATTATAATAAAATTCTTATATATTTATGAGACAAATATAATCCAGTTCATTTGTTAATACTCATCTCTCATTATTCTTAGTTTTGAGAGACAAATTCAATACATAATTTCTCAATCTTTAACTGGTAAAACTTGTTCATAGTTAGAATTGGAATTGTAGTTATCACACTATACAATCTCTCCGTCTTCGAGAGTAAGACTTCTTCAGAATAATCCTCCTCTCAATCTTAAACGATAAGACTTATTTAAGGTAAGTCAAAAACGTAACAGAAGAAAGTTCCTCTTCACTTTTAGCAACAAAATTTCCTCGCCCACCATAAGCTAGTCTCCTACTCTTAATCATAAGGGGGTATCCAAAGAGTTCCCTGCTTTCTTAGCACCTTCAAGATCATCTACCTGTTCAAAACATCTTATATTCATTTATCTTCAATTAATATCCTAAATATAAATTTTCAAATACTATTTTAACCGAGATAAATGGTACAAACCTTCATAAATTCAGGAAGTGGAATGCCATGCTGGGAGAAGTGAACATTTTGCTGATACTTGTCCTATAACGAGTTGAACAATGATGTCAAGGAAACCATTCAGATAACAGCATTAATCTAACCTTTAAAATTATTGAAATTGTCAAGTTTGTGAAAAAGTGAAAACTATCCTACTACAATGACCAGGCTTTGTGCATATAATGGAAATATCTACTTATTCATTTTCTGAATGAGTACCACACATGAAAACCAGAAAAATAATCACCCGAATAATTCTGACCGTCGAGGCTTTAGGCTGGCAGTCAACTCCCTGTTTCTCAAGTTTTTCAAATGTATCAACATGTTCAATTTCAACTGTCAATACTCCACATCTGAACATCGTACTTTCCAATAAGTGACATAGGAAATGACAGATCCAAAACATCAATTACAAGAAAAGAATGAACCTCTTGGCAAATTCCTCTACTTTAGTGCTTTCATCAAAGCTTCCAACCAAAGACAAGAACTAGCAGGGCAATTTTCACATTATATTTAAATAAAGGCAGAGGTAGAAGGGTAAACCTTGACAGAAGATTATCGTTGGCAACACCCAACATCCTCACTGCCAGCAATCCAGCATTAGTTGCATTATTAAGTGCAATAGTGACAACTGTAACAACTCTCGGCATCTGCATAGCCAACAAATGTGTCAGCAAGAAAAGACTATGGTGGTGCTTGCTTCCATCTTTTTGACTTTGTAACTTCTATAGAAGCTGCACTTTTGAGCTTTTGCTCTTTTTTAAAAGAAATTCTTAAGAATTGTATTTAGCTCAAGTCCTTCTTTTAAGAAAAGAAACTACAAAAAGCAAAACGCCATCTACATGACTACCTAGACTAGAAGTGAGGATAAATCTGACTTAATACTACTGTAATAGAAAATGATTCCACATGTTTGGTTAATTCATATCAGGTTACTCAACAGGGATAGGGCAACGCAAAACAAGGGTAAACTTCGTTGATGTCCAAAAGGAAGCCAAGTCCAGCTCCAATGCTGAACCAAAAGAATTGATAAAAGAATGTGACAACAAATGTGAATGTTTATAGAACACATTCAACAATCCCCATCCGCACCTAAAAAAAAACCAGAGTACGGAAGGAGTTGCAAAGGAAAATCATTATTGGTGTAAGCATAGCGATCGAAAATCTTGCCTTCGAATTAGTATAATAAATCCCTCATTCACCAGTAGTCCTTGCATGAGCAGATCCCATCTCTGAAATGATGAAAGCGAGTGGCGTCTCTAACAATAAATTGACGATTGACAATCTTGCTAACCAACTTAATGAACAAATGACAATGCACACAGACTCGCAAGTTCTTCATGATAGTAATCTCTGTTCCACTCTTAGAGTTCAACAAAGCAAATGCAACTGCCAATTTTTCACTGTGCACCCCTGTACCAATTAAGGGTTCTTCGCTTCTTCCTTGACATTTTTCATCTGGTGGATGAATCTCCTTCACAAGATTTTCCAACTTATCTAACATCCTATATATTTCCTTACTTTGGGGATGGCTCAGATCCCCCGAGTGAAAAAGGTGCATTTTTCCCTTATATTCCACATAGCTGTGTCCTGGATCCTTCCTAAGCTTTCTTTCCCTCATCATGACTCTAACTCTTAAAACCCCTTCTAAGTTGTTAGCATCAGTGTATATATTTGACAACAAAACATAGTAACCTATATTCATGGGTTCAAGCTCAACAAGATGCTGAAAGGCCAACTCTGCTATCTTCACATTCTTATGAATCTTGCAAGCACCCAGAAGGGCACCCCAAACAGCACCATCAGGTTTCACATTCATTGACATTATGAGATCCACAGCCTCCTCCAACCTACCTGCCCGGCCTAATAGATCCACCACACAAGAATAGTGCTCGGGACCCGGCTGCAAACCATAATTCATCTTCATGTCTTCAAAATATTCCAATCCCTTATCAGTTAACCCAGCATGGCTGCACGCCGAAAGAACACTCACAAATACTGTCTGATCCGGCCTAACACCTGACTCAACCATCTCATCAAAAAGCTCTATCGCAACCGCACCGTGGCCATGGATCCCATACCCACCAATGATTGCCGTCCACGAAACCACACTCTTCTCCCCCGAGCAATCAAAAACCCTGCGCGCCTGAGTCAAGTTTCCACACCTAGCATACATATTCACAAGCGCATTCCTCAAAAACGGATTAGAACCAAAACCTAGCCGCTCAATGTCACGCTCCACCTTACGACCAATTCCTTGTGCTCCAAGGTTTGCACAAGCCGACAGAAGCGCCAGAAGGGTAACAGCATCAGGACTCACCCCACTCAACTTCATCTCACTATAAACCTCCAAAACACTCCTAGCATGCCCGTTCTGCGCGTACCCAGAAATCATACCATTCCAAGTAATCAAATCCCTCACAAACATTTCGTCAAATACTTGGCGAGCAACTTCAACCTCCCCACATTTAACATACATGGTGACCAAACTATTTGCCACAGCCAAATCGGTCAGAAACCCAAACCTAACAACACACCCGTGAAGGCACGAGCCAATTTTCAAATGGGTAGCCACGGAACAGCCAGAAACCAAGCTCAACAGTGTAACAGCGTTAACACTAACATCACCATTAACGTCCAACCCGTCCTCCTCCCTCCGCATTTGACGGAACAACTTGACAGCATCAAGAGGGTTGGAGTTGAAGGAATAGCCGGATATCATTGCATTGTAGCAAATGGTGGGATTTGGCATTTCATCAAAAACCTTGCGCGCATGATCAGGGAGGGAGCATTTAGAGTAGGTGTTGATGAGGGAAGAGCGGGTATACGGGTCGGGTTGGGACCCGGTTCGGATGACATGTGCGTGGAGCTGGGAAACAGTGAGAGGGAGAGAGAGAAAGGCGCAAGATTTGAAAAGGAAGGGAAAAGTGAAGGTGTTGGGAAAGAATGAGGAACGAAGCATATGGCGGTATAGGGTTAAGGCTTCTCTGTATTGCCGTTGCTTGGATAGCTCCCGGAGCTGGTTGTTCCAAGCAATCGTTGGGCTGGTGTAACGGGAAAAACCCGAGTTCCACATCGACTTTGATGAAAGATTCAGCAGAGAGGAATATGAAGTAAAATGACAAAACTGAGATTACAGCAAAGGAATTCAAACACCTGAACCAACCCAATATGTTCCAATCAAAGTGTGTCTCTCTTGATAGGTAGGAGGACATGGTGAATGTTTTCCATCATAGGCTTGAATCAAAATGTACCCTTTTTAAAAGTAACATTAAACAAAGAGAGTATTTTTTTTTTTTTTTTCAATGGCAGTGGGAAAACAGGCAGCAGTTCATGTGTCCAATTTTTTTCTTATGACAATAAAAATAAAAAAATATTACTATAATAGTTAATAAAAAATTGTTATTAAAATTATAAAAAATAATTTAATTAAATTTTCTCGTTTCATTGTAAATAAATTTTTATTGTAAGTTGTTTAATTGAGTTTAGAAAAATAGCTAAAAAACCTAAAAAGTAAAATGTTAAAATGAATGTAAGAGTAAAGTAGTGAAAAAGGGAATTCATATAGATGATGACTATAAAAGTTAAAAAAAAAACTATTTATTATAATAATTATTAATTTATTGTAATAATTAATAAAAAAACGATATTAAAAATATAAAAAAATGCTCTTAAAAAAAGAATTATAAAAAAAAGAATTATAAAAATGAATCATTTTTATTAACTCTTATAGTTTTATCACGGATAATTTTCTTATTAGGATGATGTTTTTATTATAAATAATTAATTGAGTTTAGAAAAATTACAAAATTTTAAAGAATAAAATAGTAAAGATTTATATAATAATAAAAAATATAGTTAAAAAGAGTATGAAGAGCATAAATCTGTACTAGAAGAAAATCAATCACATTAAATTAGTATTTTATTGGATTGGATAAATATTTTTATACAATTAAAAACTTAGATATATATATATATATATATATATAT
>Ga0209489_110111_pt1 | contig 10972 bp, 10 predicted proteins | sample SiratrowhiteBW_FD_187527 | JGI IMG/M metagenome (GOLD analysis project Ga0209489, IMG submission 187527) | Root nodule microbial communities of legume samples collected from California, USA - Siratro white BW (SPAdes) (version 2) | ecosystem: Host-associated > Plants > Roots > Nodule | place...
CAGGGACAAGAAAGTGTGATTGTCCGTTTAGATTGCGGGGTAAACCCATTTCAAATGGAGAAGGTTGGGTGTTGAAGGTGATATGTGGATTACATAATCATGATCTTGCTGAGACATTAGTTGGACACCCTTATGCTGGCAGATTAAAACCTGTTGAACATGCTTTGGTTGTTGACATGACAAAGAGTCTTGTGAAGCTGTCAAATATATTGCTGACTTTGAAACAGAACAATGAAGACAATGTGACAACAATCAAGCAATTGTATAATGCTAGATATACATACAAGAGGTACCTAAGAGGTTCAAGAACTGAATTGCAACAACTAATGATGTTACTAGAACGTGACAATTATATTCACTGGAGTAGGTGTCATGAGTATTCAGAGGTTGTGAGTGATATCTTTTGGACACATCCTGATTCAGTTAAGTTGTTGAATGCATTTAGCATTGTCCTATTGATTGTGGTCATCATTTTATGTGGGTCGCTTGCAAAGTTTTACAAACATGTTATAAGCAAATCAGTTCCACATTAATCTTGGAGATGATTGATTATTGTAAAACTATGATTTGAAGATATTGTCATATTATTTACTTTATGTTATGAAAGTTCATATTATTTACTTCTTGTATAATATAAGATCTAAATAAAATAAGTCATAATAATCCAGATATTACAAATTTAAGATGTCCAAATAGGATCAAGTACTAGTCCACATAATATAACACGAAATACAAAACATAATATAGTGTCACGCACATAAACTAGTCCACATAATATAACATTCAATTCAAAGATCAATATGGGTCATGCCCTCCTGCCACGCACTGCTCTCGAACGACGTGTATATACAGCTCCCTCACGAGCACCTCGTCGAGCTATCTCCAATGCATCTTGAGTGCTCTGATAAGCTTCAGTGCCTTTGCTCACCTGGCGACAATCAATCATCTTTTGCAGGATGTTTACAAGACGTCTAAATAAACCCTAAAAAATAAAATTAATGGACATTAACCAAAGCAAACAATAACATAAATTTTAATAAGATTACTTACTAGACCATGGTCCTCATCTGGCGGGGGCTGTGGGTCTGTATCAGCTGGACTACGAGGACGAGCTCGGGATGCCACATGAGGTCGGTCCTCCTCAGGGCGAGGACTAATGAATGGATGGGAGATAAGCATAAACCAATCCATAGCATGCATGTGGATGGGAAGCTGCAGTAAGACCAGTGACCAAATGATCAGCAAAATGTAGCCACCTATAGTCGATATCCTCAAAAACAATATCGTCATATCGCAGAACAGTATCTGTAATCCTCTGCTCGTACCCAAACTGTCGCAATACACGATCTGGCATATATCTCTGAATCTTCTCCCCATAACGAATTAAACCCCGAAACAATGATATCGACTCAAATGGTCGAACTCTTCGATGCGAATGATATGGCATCCAGATAAGGTCAGTATATGTCAACCGGTCTAAATGGGCCCTGACCTCAACATAGCTCGATATATGACATCCCACAACATATCGAGTTGCCCGTGGCATCGCCTCATCATATTTAGAATTCATAGTCTTTCTTCCTATAGAGTGGAAGTGCTCATAAATCCATGCCTACGTTTATTTAAAATAAATCAAAATTAACTATTTTCAATAAACAAATATATATAAAGTTAATTATATTAAATTAAATTAACAATAACATTTTACCTGAACAAAAGTAACGAAGCCAGCCAACTGTTTTGTACTACCAAGACATGCGTCTCCTAACTGCTCATACGTGTATGCTAGAGCAGCTGCTCCCCAAGCCCATTGTCCACACATGTCAAGGTCTCTAAATAGTGAAAGGTGGTAGACAAAAATCCAACTCGCACTCTTATTTGCAAAAATGGTGCACCCCAGCAGATCTATTAAGAATGCTCTAGCAGCAAACTCCCATGACCCAACAATGCAACACTGCTCGTATACCTCCCTTAACTAACTCATTCTCACCTGGAGACCCCGACTCTCTATCAACTCTTCATTTGCTTGAGTTTCTGAAACCCCTAATAACTATATCAACAAGTCCTTGGCTTCATCATATGATAAAACTTCATATGTCAGGAATTGTCCCACAATAGAAATATGAAGAATAGACGACACATCATCTAATGTGATCGTCATCTCTTCTAGCGGTAGATGGAATGAGTTTGTATCTTCATGCCATCTCTCAACAAAGGTTGTAATTAAGCCTTTGTCAGCAACTTCATACCCAATCCTGCATAGAGGGAGCAATCCAAAATTTTCTACAAAACCATGCACTTGTGGATGAGAAATGCCAAATTTATTTAATTTTCTACCGTGGGAGATCAACTTCAGTTCTCCCCGTTCCTATACAAAGCCATAAAACAATACATATTCATAATTTCTATGTACCAAATTAAATTTAAACTAACAAAACAATACAAAAAATTTCAAATATTTTACCTCACTAGCCCACAACCTATATGCAACATGATCAGCATAACTAACCAAAACAGAAGGATCAGAAGGACCTCCTGGGAATCCTACTGCATCATCATGAGGACAAATATTTTGAACAATAGCAGCTCCAGCTCCATCACGCCTATCCCCTCGCCTCACGGAGGCTATCGGTCTCTCTCGAATTTCAGGCTAGATGAACCTTCTCTAGTCTTCGCCATAATCTTAAAATGAACCATACATATAAACTTACAATTCTTACAATTGCGGATTACACAAACAGTAAGACATTCAAAATTTGGAGTCTCTGCGGTTTGTACAAACCGTAAGTTATTCAAATTTCTCTTCTGCGATTTGTACAAACCGTAGAACAGTAAACTGTTCTACGGTTTGTACAAATTGCAGAACAGTAAAACATATTTTTCTGTTCTGTGGTTTGTACAAACCGTAGAATAGTAGCAAATTTTTTTCTTCTGCGGTTTGTACAAACCGTAGAACAGTAGAAATTTTTTTTCTTCTACGGCTTGTACAAACCGTAGAACAGAAAAAAAATTTCTACTATTCTACAGTTTGTACAAACCGCAAAAGAGAAAATTTGAATTACCTACGGTTTCTACAAACCGTAGAACAGTTTGACAGTGAAAAAAAGTCGACCACCGTCGTCCTCCGCCACCAATCCACCACAACTACCTCTACAATCTAAAATTAAACTTACAATGATGCTTACCTTCCTTTCAATTGCTTGAATGGGTGCCAAAATGATGGAAGTTGAAGTTTGTGGGTTACGGTTTTCACAAACCGTGAATGGAGAACAATGATGGAGAACCAAGCCAACAACCAAGCAACCAATGTGCACTCAATATGTAGATCTGCACTGGCAAACTGGGATACAAGCACTGGCAATGGAGGTGGAGGTGGAGGGGGAGGTGCAGCCGCCGTCGAATGGGGTGCAGTGGAGTTGGAACGGGGTGCAGGCAAAGTTGAGGAAGAAAGGATGTGAAGGGTGGTGAAGGGCATTATGGGGTATGAAATGTTTTAAAAAGGGTTAAACGGTAAATTTGCCTAGACTATGGAGGTACAGGAAGATGATATGGAGGTGCAGGAAGAAGCAGTCGTAAAAAAATTGGATCTTTTTAAAATTAATAAAATAATTAAAATCATAATATTTTTATTTAAAATTTATTTTTTTAGTTTTTTATATAAAATTATTTATTAAATTATCATAATTAATTTTGTTTAGAATATCTTTTTCAATGGAAAATAAAATTAATCTGTTTAATCATTGCCATTGTTGATCTTAAACAAGATTTTATTAGTTTTAATTTTGAAAAAAAATTTCAACTGAAGCAACTAATATTGAAATTGTTAACATTATTCTATATGTTATATATGCATTTGGTAAAAAATTTATTCCTTTTATATAATTAAGAATTCTAATTGGTTTATCTTTTCCCAATCCTAAATTTGTTTTTAAGATATTTAATTCTAAAAATAAATCTAAGTCATCAAGATCCAACAAATTATCATGTTTCAAATATTTTTCAAGGTTTAGACATTTTTCTTTCAATGGGGAATATTGATACAAATTGAGATACTTATTAGTAGAAAAAGACTCTCTTAGGATGACTGATATAAATTTTTCAAAGTATAAATACCCTAGACAATATATTACATTCAATGGCAGATTCAAGATTTTCTACTAATAAGCCTCTCAATAAGTCTTATTCTTCATTCAAAGAGCACTTGTATTGTCTAGTTCACTTTTTCTTGTTTTTTTTTATAAATTTTGTGATTTAATAAAAAGTTCAATTCTTCTCTTTTTTTAAAATTTTTAATAAACTGATTCATATATTCTAGTTGACATATTTATATATTTTTATATAAAATTAAAAACTATAATATATATAACACTAAATATAGCTTATTAGAATATAAAATGAGACCAATTTTAAAAAATAAAACCTGATTGTCAAACCAATGAACTTGATCTTATTATCTTAGCTTGAAGTCTCTAGTCTCCTTCTATCTTTCGGTTTTGTCCTTTGTTAAGCATTTAAATTTAATCTATAAATTCTTCTAAATTTATATTCTTCCTTGAATCTGCACATATTATTGTAAAATCAATTAAACAATAATAAAAAATAAAATAATTTTAAGATCAATTCATCAATATGATATTGATTTATACTTGATATTAGTGTATTCAAAAGGAACAAAAACCAACATAAAAGCCTACAAATAGAGACACACATAAATGCATATTATAAAATGATAAATAAATTTGAAATTATATAATGATCTAATGACAATTAAACACTCAAATTGAAAACAATAATATGGAAGAACCAATGAAAGAGTCAAAGAAAGAAAGTAGATAAGGGAAGAAGTAAAATAAAAGGATGAGAAATAGGTGGAAGAGTAAGAGAAACGAAGGTGATGTAGTTAAACATGACAATTAGATGGAATAGTTGAAAGAGATAGAAAAATTAGAAAGTTTTAATATTTAAGATTCCTTGCCTGCACAATGTCTTTTAAAAAATATTATTAATTTATTAGGAGAAAGTTCCAAAAATATTATTCCTTAAATAATAATATTTATATATTTACCCTATCAATATCAATTTAAAGACATCAATGTAAATTTAAAGTCAGTTAAGATATTTTATATTTTTAATTAAAAATTATTTTTAAATCTAATTTTAAAATTAAATATTTTTTTAATTTTATAATAATGTATTAGTATTACCTTTAAGGCTTTGAAACCTAAAGTCGATATTTGACCTCTTTGGACCTTGAGTCAGCACTGTTGTATGTTAATCACATTTTTCAAGTGCATAGTCCGAGACTAAACATGTCCAAAAAATATAGTTTGTATTAGAAGAGTTGTTTCATCTAAAGATATACTACTTTATATAAGTTTCAAACAATAAAATTAGATGTTTTAGTGTTCATAGATCAGTTAGAATTAGTTAAATCAATTTGAAGTAGATACTCTAATCAAAGTACTTAAAGAATAACAAAATAATATAATAACTTACTTACCATTATATATATTGAATAAACATGGTCAATGGTCAAAGTATGAAAATTAAATATAAGTTTTTTACTATTGTATAACTTTTAATCAAATCAATTTAGGATCACTTCAAAATGAAAGTTAACTTCATAAGCTTGCATTTCATGTAATAAAAAGTTAAAAATTTAATTTTGATAGATAAAAAAATAAAAGATAAATACATAACAATTAGAATAACTTTTATATTTCATATGTATGATCTAAATATATGATCAAACGTTATATGCATTTGGTTTTAAAGATTTTCAAATAACTTTTTCTAGACTATATTTGTAGTTGTAGTAGTTAAATTTGGTTATATTTCCATCTTCATCCAAAATGAATATTTTCAAATTTTTCTTTATTTTAACTATAGAAATCCTAACATATAATTGACAATGTGTGAAAATAACTGGCGTGTAATTGGACAACCCAACAAAGTCCTCCATCAACGACACAACTAGGGTATTCAATCTATGTCGCAATCATAACAAAGCATCAATGATTGTGGAATGAAGATAACATATGTGTGGTTAACTTATGGTTTTGAATGTTAAGGGCAATGGTGTAGGATTGCCCATCCATAGAAACGAAGTTGTAGTGCGGTTGATAATACAAACTTCATTGTTTTTTCACCCCAAAATTCTTCCTATATGGGTCGACATTGGTAAGGTATTGTACGACATAGGGAAACATAAAATGACAAAACCGATTACTAATTACACTTACAAGGTTACCTATGTATATTGTAACAACTACTTTCTTCGAGTGATGCCATACAATGACTTCATTCGGTTATATATATATATATATCATTACAAGAAAAAGTTAAATTACCGACAAAATTTTATCGACGGAACTTTATTCGTCAGTAAAATATCATTATCGATGATTTTATCGACAAATATCATCTGTCATTAAATTTATCGACGGATTTAACAACGGATTTACCTTAAATCTGTCGGTAATTACCAACAGACTTAGAAATCAGTCGATAAATTTATATACAATCAATTTACTGACAAATTTTGGGTATTTCCGATGGATTTGTCTCGTCGGTAATTTTTATTTCTTTTGTAGTGTATATATCAAATAGAGGGAGCACAAACAAAAATATTTAATGTGTCACCACTAGAAATTTTTTCAAAAGAAAATCAAAACGAAAAAATGCAAATATTTAACCATGTATAGTAACATGTCCTTCACTCAGCAGCAAATCGTGGAACGTTGCTTGTGTGATACATGGCTATCTTAGAATTCAAAGTTGCTCAAGCCCGCTTCTCGTCTCTCCATTTTTGCATCTCTTCCTTCAAACCCTAAACTAAGATGTACACCTCGTTGTCTTGTGCTCTGCATCTCCTCATTCAAACTGCAATCTTATGTCGCTTTCGTTTAGCCTCGCTTAGAATCTCATATCACACTTATGGCTTAAAGTTCGTGTACTTTGGGTAAAGTTCTTAACTTTTAAGTTTTAGGAAGATAATACCTTTTATATATGGCTATTGACACTCATTTCTCTATCATTACGCACCTCATTCGCTCTTTGTCTTCCTTCGAACTTAGGCAAAATAATACTTAAAGTTGTCTTCCTATTGACACTTAAAGTTGTCTTCTTAGATGATTAAGGATGATGTTTACCTGAAACACGAATTAAAAGAGGCAAAATATGTACTTCCAATAAAAGACTGGATAAGATCTATACCACACATCCATTCCTCTTTCAAGATTTCAAATTAAAAAAAAAAAAAAACTTATTTTTCTTGATTTGGGATATTGGGTCAAATGTGCACAATATATCCATTCAGGTTTCAACATTTCAAAATTCAAAAAAACATTTTTTGACGCATGATGTTTTCCTGAAACACAAATCAAAAGATGCAAGATCTATACTTTTAAGAACACATTGAGTAAGATCTGCACCACACATTCATTTTTCTTTCAAGATTTCAATTTTTTTACTCCACTAACAGTTTTTTATTTTTTTTATTTCTCTCAATAGACCTTTTTCCTCTTTAATTCGTGAAATAGTCCTCTTTTATTTTCTTTTTATTTTTTACACTGAAATAACACTCTTTTTTTTTTGTTTTTTATGGCTAGTACATCAAATATGATTATTTTTTTTGTTTACTTTTTTTTTTTTTTTTTATTTTATTTTTTATGATTTTGTGATTGTATTTTGTTATAATAATTTTGTGATTGTATTTTTATATTAAAATTGATATTAGAAGAAACAATTATAATAAATTATAAAAAAATTATTTGAATTAAATTTGTATTTTTTTATTTGTTAAAAATATATGTAAGTAATTAATAAAAAATAAAATAAAAATGTTGTGATATTTTTTATAAATAAATATTAATTAAATGGTTTAAAATTTTAAAATAAAATTTAATTTATTTGTGAATTGCTTTTAAATGTTATGTTTATTAGTTAAAAATTTGTCAATTATTGAAACCATGCAATACATGTTGAGCATAAAGAGAAAAATAAAAATAAATGACTAATATATATTCACGAAATAGTTTAGTTAATCGTATATGAAATACTTGGTGTGAAATGAAACATAATCAATGACGAGAAGTGGACGTTATAACAATGTTGGGATATGTTCTTCTTGTGTATACTGACATTTGATAATATGAACATTTTTTGGATGGACCTTGTTGTTCTCTTAGGTCCATATCAGTCCTTATATGACTTGATTCATTGTTAAGCATTTGACCTCTTCTAGAACCTATTTATAGATACTCAAATTGACATGTGTAACTTGAATATGTTTTCAATAAGATTCTAATTGTGCATAAAACTAATGCTACATCTTGAATCAAAAATCAAATTTTATCTTTATCAAATATCAAATTTTATCTCTATCAAAAGTCAAATTTTATCTCTATCAAAATTTATCTTTATGAAGAATCAAATTTATGTTTATAAAAAATTAAATTCTATCTTTATTAAAAATCAAATTTTATCTTTATCAAAACTCAAATTTTATCTTTTAACAAAAACTCAATTACATCTTTATTGAAAATAAAATTTTATCTTTATCAAAAATCATAATTTATCTTTATCAAAGATAAAAAAAAATCAAATTTTATCTTTATCAATATTTTATTTAATTTTTACTATTAATTATTTAGATATTTTTCTAAAAAATTAAAAATACAAATTTTAATTCAAATAACAATTTTATAATTTATTATAAATTTTCCTTTCAATATCAAATTTAATATAAAAATACAATCACATAATAATTATAATTTATTTTAATATAATTTGTCCTGTCAAATTTAAATTTTTTATAAAATATAAAATAAAATATTTTATCATTTTTTCTATTATAATTAATTAGTTAAAAAACCTATAAAATATTTCATTTTATTTTCTTTGTATTGTTTTTTTTTAATTTAATTATTATTATATTATTTTTTATCTTAATTTTAATATATTTATAATTATAATTTTTATTATAGAAAAAAAACACAAAAAACATGTAAAAATTTATGAATAATTATAATTGATGTAATTGTAAAGAAAATAAAAAATAAAGAAAATAAATAAAAAAGTGTTATTTCAAAAATTAAAGAAAAAAATGTCTATCGAGAGAAATAAAAAATAAAAAAGGTGTTAATAAGATAAAAAAAAAGTCCTAGATTTTAAATTTCAAAAAGATTATTTTTAGTGATTTGGGATGTTAGGTGCACTAAACATCCATTCTAATTTCAACATTTCAAATTTCAAAAGTCAAAAAACAATTTTTGGCTCATCTTGTTTGTCTAAAACACTAATCAAAAGAGGTAAGATTTGTATTTTCTAAAACAGATTAAGTAAGATATGCACCACACATTCTTATATATAGTTATAAAGATTGAAATGACAACAAAAGTATCCTAAGTCGTGTCTCATTCTTTTACAAACTAATACTCATTATGTTGATCGCCTTGTGATTTTTCATTTTGTTGTTCGGTATGTTGGTGGTCATGTTGTTGTTGTTGGGTTTGTTGGTGATCATCTTGTTGCCAAATATTTTGGGCAGCTGTAGCTACTGGAGGGGATAGGTAATGGAGTACTGCACCAATAAATGCTTGGAATCGGGAATTCATCTGACGAATTTGCTCCTCACTAGTGGACAAGCGGTCCTCACTAGTTATAAGTCGTTGTCTCAAACAATCAATCTCTTCAAATTCAACTTGCTTATAGGAGCATGCTTGTGTCTGCTGCATGAAACTTTGAATAGATTCAACAGATTCAACATGACGATCAACGTGCCCAATTCCATATACTCGGCCTTTATATCTTCTACCGGCAGCCTCTAACGAACATCTATTTCTTAGTCTTTCCTCCTCAGTAGGGTCTAGGGGACTGCATTCTGAGACTCCCGCTATAGAAGTAGACTCAGACAGTGCTTGAGAAAATCTACCCTCAATATCTTTCTACAAAGACAAAGTAGTTTGTCATATAAATAGTAACAAATTTCAGTTAGATGTAATAAAAGAAACTCACATACGTTAGCCTAGATCGTTCATCGACGAAGTCTCTAGTGCTCTTTCTTCTATGTGTCTGTTGGAAGACTTCATCTACATGCACTGATCGACCCAACTCCTATGCCTGAAAATAAAAAAGATTACAAAGTAAATAATTAGCAAGGAATTCTTAGATCATAATTAAATAACAAGACATTCAAGAATTCATACCACACGTATGGCATGTTCATGAACACTAATCGACCCTCCCGTGTGCAAACTGCCGCCTTTATCAAATAGAAGATTTTTCAAAGTTGTTTGACGCTTAGATCGATAGACCGACATATTTCATTTTTTCTAGTAAGCTATTCTAAACATTATTGCCAATCCATTTGGGCTTCTTATCGTCTTATCTAGCAAGTTTAAACATTTCTGATAGTCTATGAGAAGCCCTGGAATTAAAATTTTTCTTAACTTTTTCCTCATCCTTAGGCCTCCATGTGACCTTCCTCTATAAAGCATATATAAAAGAATGTCAATTAAGGTAAGACAATAATTTTATTACAAAATTGAAATCATACACAATTCAGTTAAGGTGTCTACTTTACTTCATTTATTTCTATTTACACTTAATCACTGCACATAAAGCGTTCATACACTCCATGGTATAAATTTCTAAGTAAAACTTAGATATTGAACTCTCAAAGATGGTTAGCTATGGTTAACCACTTACCTTAAATCGCTAAAAGAAACAATATCTATCACTTGGATGGATTGCCCCCAATAAAATCCATGGCCATTGTATTGATGCTTAATGGTGGATATGATGGATTTCAATGCAATCTTTGTTGGAAAAGAGCTAATACCAAAACATCATCAAAGAAATATAGAAGACAATAATTTCATGAACTTGGTAAAAGAAATATATATATATATATATATATATATATATATATATATATATATATATATATATATATATATATATATATATA
>Ga0209489_110112_pt1 | contig 10971 bp, 7 predicted proteins | sample SiratrowhiteBW_FD_187527 | JGI IMG/M metagenome (GOLD analysis project Ga0209489, IMG submission 187527) | Root nodule microbial communities of legume samples collected from California, USA - Siratro white BW (SPAdes) (version 2) | ecosystem: Host-associated > Plants > Roots > Nodule | place: USA...
CTAAGTTCTAGACCAAGCTTCAAATCTTCATGAATCTTCATGCTTTCCACATAAGATCATAGGTCTTGAACTTCTTCACACATGGTTGGCTTCATCAAATTACTGCAGCAGTCCACTGGTGCTAACAGAGTGTGTTATATGTCAACAAGCAAAGGTGAGTCAATCCTTACCAGGAGGTCTCCTTCAACCACTTCCTATTCCTCACATTATTTGGGAAGAAATTGCAGTGGACTTTATAAACAATTTGCCCTTGTCCAATGGTTATTCTAGTATCATGGTGGTAATAGATAGGTTATCCAAATTTGCTCATTTCATTCCATTAAAGTTTGGATTTAATAGCAAGATAGTAGCTGAAGCATTCATTCAGAACATTGTAAAATTATATGGTTTTCCCAAGACAATTTTTTCGGACAGAGACAGGGTCTTCATCAGTTCATTTTGGCGACATCTGTTTAAATCACAAGGCACCCAATTGGCTATGAGCTCTTTTTATCATCCCCAGTCAGATGACCAAACAAAAAATCTCAACAAAATATTAGAGATGTATCTAAGATGCTACGTATTTGATCATCCTAAAAATTGGGTTGAACTGCTTCCTTGGGCCCAATATTGGTACAATTCAGCTTTCCATCATAGTACGGGCATGTCTAGGCTGTTTATGGTAAGCCTCGACCATCACTCATTAGGTATGAATACAATGAAGATGATCCCCCAACATTACAAGATAGTTTGAGAACTTGTGATGTGTTGTTGAACAAATTAAAGGTTAAACTACAACAATGTCAGAATTATATGAAGAGCCAAGCAGATAAAAAGCGAAGAGATGTTCCATTAGAAGTGGGGGACTTAGCTTTGGTCAAGCTGCAACCTTATCGGCAACATTCAGTTGTCTTAAGGAAAAATCAAAAACTAAGTTTAAGGTATTTTGGGCCATTCAAAGTCATTGAGAAGATTGGCCAGGTTGCCTTCAAATTAATGCTGCCAGAATCAGCAAAAATACATCCGGTCTTCCATATTTCCCTGCTTAAAAAATTTCATGGAGACCAGAAGCAGCAATACATTCCTTTACTGCTTACTACAGATGAGTTTGGACCCCTTGTACATCCAGTATGCACCTTAGATTCTGGAACAATTTTCAGAAATGGGAAGGAGATTGAACAACGACTAATTAAATAGGATTCATTAAGCGATGCTGACAATTCTTGGGAAGATTTGGAAGAACTGCAGCAATTTTATTCCCAATTCAACCTTGAGGACAAGGTTGCTATTAAAGGGGGGAGTATTGTAACACGCGTGATGGGAGAAGCGGTTACGCAGGATGGCCACGTGGCAAACAACGCAAAGAAGAGTGAATTGCGCAAAAGCACACGTATGTGGAAGGAGAGTGTTAAATTACGTGACTACGGAAAGTGAAGACGTGTGTGTGGTATGATTCTCTTTCTGCAATTTCTCTCTGTCATTCTCTCTGCAACTCATTCTCACCTCTCTGACTTCACCGCCTTCCCTCAATTTTCTATGCAGGAATGATTCCCCTGTTCTGGAACATTAAAAGCTCACGGAATTCATTTGCTATCAATACGTTGCTTTACAAATTGTTATACATTATGCGGTTGCCTATGGATTTTATATTTTCGTTTTGGAAAAGTTAAATAATATCCATCTGTTTTTCTTCAGAAATTAATACTGTTACATTCTGCCTATCAAAATTCATAGTCTGATATGTTGTACTAAAAGAGAAAAAACATCATATCTTTTGGAATTATGAACCAAATTTTCCAAGTGTAGCATAAGCTTATATATGTGTACATTATCATGTCATACTGCCAACTGAAAAGCTTCTTCCATGGCCCTCAAAATTGACGAAATCTCTCCATTAATAAGGTTGCTAGATTCCAAATGGGCCAAGTCATTGTTGTTGAAGGATGAAGGGTTCGCACTTCCCATCTCCAGAATCACAAACCTACAAACTGGACACTGGCCCTTAATTGTTAGCCATGGAACTATGCAATCCTCATGAAACATGTGCTTGCATCGAGTGAGCATCACCTCCTCACCAGTCTTAAAATCTTCCAAGCAAATAGCACACCTCTTACCATCTACATCCTTTTCCTTCTCCTTCTCTTTCAGAGGTTTTTCTTCAGCATTGTTTCTGTAATATAAGCTCAGGTTCCTAGCATACTTCTTTATGGGAGGGTTATGGTCATACACTACTTTCTTAAGCTTGCTTAAAACTGTTGATTTGGAAATTTCTACCACTGGGGGAGCTTGTGTGCTTGTTTGGAATGTATAACTTGAAGGTGGCTGAAGGAAAATTTCTCTGAGCCTTCCCATATCCTCATTGTGAAAATGAATTTGTTGTCTTCTAGGTGCTGCTGTTGGAAAACTACAAATTATTCAAAAATTGGTAAATCAGCTAAGCTTTTGTAACACCCTTAAGCCACAAAAATTGCAAGTTCATTCAACTAAATAGCATATCAAGGGTGGAGGGCAGGTTGCTTTAACATGGAATTCAAATCATAGAGTTCATTACCAAAAAATAAGCTCTTGGGGTCTTCCTTTTCCATTCTTGTGAGAATGGTATTGCTTGTTAATTCTTTTAGCAGTTGAAAAGATTTTGTAGCAATTACTTCTGACTAGATTTTTCCTCATGGGTTTACATTAACTCTAACACTCTTAAACTCTAAAATTTCTGGTAATTGAAACAAGCATCCATATGTCAATCATCAAAACACTTGATCATTCATTGAACACATTTTCTCACACAGATTACAATATTTGTGAAGTCTAAAAATATAAGCAAATTAGTTTGCCATTTGGCCTTACTGAGGTATACTGTGGTGGAATCCTCCATAATGTCTGAATTCCCAAACCCTTGGTATTACATCTGAAGTTCTTTCATCCTGCAAATATTATGAACCAAGATTATGTACAAGCTATCATCCTCAAACAATGATGCTTCCATTTTGTGCTTCCATGAGCATAAATTTAATTTGTTTAATTCTTCTTCAGTGATCATGTCCTAAAATCCTTGAGAATAAAACAAGATTAGAACAAACTTACGGTGGCATGAGTAGAGTTAGATCTGTAAAACACAGGCACTTCATTGGATTCATGATGATTGTAAGTGTGGCCATCATAGGATCTTAAACTTCTTTGCCGTGGCAGAGGTGGGAAGTTGTGCCAGTGGCGGCTCATGATTTCACCTTCCTCCTCAACGGACGATGCAAAATACTTTTCTTTATTTTGGGTGCAAATATAGCTTCATATGTCAACTTGGGAAATTCATTTGGGTGAAAGCAAGAATATATGCTTGCTGGTGATGGTGTTACTTCTACTCTTACTTTTTGAGTTCCTTGGTTTTCTATTCTGATTCAAAGCCCGGTGCTTAGAGATAAAGGAAAAGAAATCTAGGGGAATCGTATTCTCATGTGTTGATGGATGCATTGTTAATCAATATCATGGTTATTGGAATGTTTTGAGAAGACGGAAACGGCTCCAATAAAAGGAATAAAATGAGAGGTTACATAATTTGGATATTAGACATAAGGAATAAGGAATGTATCTAGATTATGGATGAGAATAATAATTTTTTCTTATATAAACAAATCTAACACTGCATATTTACACACTCTCTGAAAATAAACAATTAGAATAGGTATTCAAAAAATGAGAATAGACAAAAAAAAAAAAATGGACTGTATGTTTTTAAGATGTGTGTAAATCGAAGAACACTTGGAATAATAAATATCAATGGAAAGATAATTATGATTAGATTATATTTGAAGACGCATCTGACTATTTGATTTCTAATTATAAACATTTCAAACTAATTCTTTAATGTTACTAAATTACAGATGGGCTTTTCTAATGTGAGTTATCTACACATTTCAAATTCTACCGCAAGCATGTTTTACGTGCAAATCTTTCACTTATATAATACTTAATACTTTCAAAGACAACGTTATAATTTAATTGTTGAACTCTTAAGTACATATATTAAAGAAGTTAGTATGTAACCAGAGAGGTCTGGATTATGATAAGTTATGAACTTATAAATAACAACATATCTTATCTCACTTTCAACTTAAAATCTTAAGATACACATTAAGTTTTTTTTTATTATATATTATTCATTTAATTTATATATACACAATGTAAAACTCTTTGAACACTTAAATTACTCACAAATACAAAATAATAATTTTAAAAATAAAAAACTAATTTAGGATCTAATAGTAGTAAGTGACTAAAATTCTTATAATTAATATTAGATACCAATATAGATTCTAATTTAGAAACCAATTTAACTACCATTAAATAAAAACCAATTTAGACACCAAATATATTAACAATAATTTAATAATCAATTACATAAAACCAATTTAGCAACTAAATATATAAATACTAAAAAATAGTTATTAGTTTCTAAACAATAATAATGTTATATTAATATTTATTTAATATTTAAATAATAATGTCATACTATATGCACTTTATTATAGACATCAATGTGCAAGACATGACAAATAAGAACAAAAACATGACCTAATAGTAGTATTTAGGGACTCTTTCAGAACCAAAACATGTAACATCCCATATTTTTCATATAATAGAAACTTTATTACATAAGAATTATATAATAAATTTAAATATAAATATCCATATATTCATCATATATTTTAAATATAATTCTCCACATAAAATTTAATAAAAATATTTTCATACAATCACAAAATAAAATAAAATAAAACTTCTCCATCAGCTCACTAAGGAGTCAAATCACCTGTCAAATCCTCTGTTCACGTGTAATACATTATCATCGCATGTAATACACTATCATCGCATATTTAAAAACAAAAAAAAACACCACACAAAAAGAAGGGTAAGCTAGAGAGTTTTAAAAATATATTTTCATAAATTAAATTTCTATCTCAACCAAACAACAATAAAACATACTTTCATAATTCATCTCATTGTATTGTTATTATCATATCTTTACAATAACTCATCATATATATATGGACTCACATACAAAAACATTGGACTCTCTACTTCTGGAAGACTTATACATTGAGTTAGATTTTGAGGGTTTCGCATGTCACATACCATCCATTTGTTTCGATCAGCTCATATTTCAAACCTTAGAATAGTCTATTCTGATCAGTTCCTATTTCAAATCTTAGATACAATTTCCATAGGGTTAATCCATATGTCCTATTCCGATAAGCTCAAATTTCAAACCTCGGACATGGCAATATGAACCTCCTTCGACTCTTTACTAATTGGTATTCTTCATTTATATGAATCCAATGTACCAATATGAGTCAGGATACTTCCTTAGGTAGGTCGAATCCCCAAATGATACACATCCTAATAATCTCAACACAAATATCTCATTTCCTAAAGATAGTGTCTAGACCATCATTCCATATCATTCATTTCACACATCATGCATAACATTCACTATTCACTTTCAAACTCGTATAAAATTTATTTTCAAACTCATCTATAACCATAAATCAATTCACACCATAATCGTCCAAATTCATCATTTTCAATAGCGTTCTATTTCAAAGTAGACAAACATTTATAAAAAGAACATACAACTAGCTTCCCTTACCTCTATAGAGTGAAGATACTAAAAGGAGTTCAAAAAACCTAAAATTACAAACAACCTAATTCCCGTTCAAAAGTCTGATTGGATACTCTTGCTCTACTCAACGCTAGAAATATAAGGGTGACCTCTTATCGTAGTTTGATAAGGAAGGAAGGTGATTTTAGATAGAAAGCTAAGAAAAGGAAAATAACAACTTTTTAGAGAGAGAGAAAGTTAGTAACTATTATAAAAATGTAAAACATAATATCTTCTTAAAGATATTAAAGATAGTTGGTGATTATTATTATAGAAAATAAAAACTAAATAATTAATTTTCCTATTTTTTTTGAAACTGTTATGTTAAAAGAATATTCAACCGTTATCTTATTTATCTCTTGTTGTTATTCTAGAACTATTTTTTAAGTATTACAAAACATTGCGTTACTGTTCGTTTGCTACAGCTGCAATGAGCACTACACTTACACCATAACATAACATACTATAAATCCTTCTTTCTCTCAATGCTGTAAGAAGATTTAGTCTTAGCTCAATGACGTGACGTGTCCTGTCTGACTGAGACCTCCGAGACTGCCCTTTCAAAGTTAAAATATTTGAAGTAGGAAATTTATCATAGAACAATGTCCCTAGTGTCCAAGGAACTTGTTTAGATGGAGGATTATTTCTTGCATTGACCCAATTCCGTAGGTTAAATGCCTAGTGTTGATGTCCAGTCTTCACATTGATCAAGCTCTTCACCACCAATCGCTAGATCTATCTGGGTCAAATCTTCTGGGGATGAGGTATCTAATGAAATCCCATTATAATCGAAAGCACCATGTATCTCTTCCGCAACTTCCTTGGCATGTGCCTTTATTTTCTGATAGTCTACAGAAATGCAGAAAAGTATAAAAAAACAAATATATTAAATAATTTAAAGACTCGTCTATGCTTGCCATGCTTCTTGAGTTATAATATAAAACTTTCATTCTATAACTGATTACAAATTGATGTAAACTGAATTGCAACATAAATTATACATCAATCAACAACTCACTTGTGGATATAGATTTCATATCTATTCGGCCCTGTGGTATGCTTATGGTTTATACACGGAATGGAAGTGAAACATGAGCATGAACAATCCGAAATTGTTTCACTTTGATAACATGTGATACAAAAGAATATATAGCATTATATCTTATTTATACTTTTTTTGATCAGAAAGAACAAAATCTTATTTATACTAAAAAATGTTACTAGATTTTAATCCTAACAAAATAAGGACACAACAACAGAATCCTTAATCCCTCTATATGAAGTCAGCTACATAGATCATAGGACACTATTCTCTAAGTTGAAGACTAAATCTTCATCACTATTAGACCCCTCTTAATAACTTCGTTCAATTTCTTTCTCATAGTAGTCAATGGCGTATAGCAACATTGTGCAATTACTCGTGAAAACATTATTGTGGAACATTGAGACTCGTGGAGCAATTAGAAGTGAAATACAAACAAAAGAGGGAAAATGTGACGAAATTTTTTCATGGCCAACAAAACAGTGAGAACTGACAATTGAAAACCAGAGTACTCCAAACAAAAGAGTTTCAAAGTTTAGGACTTTATGGACTAATTTGGGGGTTAACGTGTGTTTGGGGTTTAGGTAGGGAAAGAAGGAAAGGAAAAACCTGAGACTAATTAATTGATATTAATTTGATGTGATACAAAAGACAAAGATTAGGCTTCATTATGCTATAAAACCAAAACGATATCCTAATTAAATAAGAAAACATATATGAAATGTGGAAACCAGTTCTAAGATATCACCCAAGATGTAAGGTATTCCAAGATACTTCCACAAACCACATTTAGCTAAAAATGATTAGATTGTTATATAGAAGAGTCACAAGCTTTCCTGACTATATTGAAGTTGAAAGCTGCAAAAAACAGAAAATCATACATCTCTTGCAATTGGAAATCTGATTTTATCCAACTTTTACAGAACGATAATGCAGGTATATTTGCAATCTGCAAACTAACCTGAATGGCAAATTATAAGCACATTGACTCCGCCTTTGCTCTACAACATCTCTACTATTTGAACAGCATGCCCCAGGCAGAAAATCCGAAGCCTAAATAATTTACTGGAGGTGTTCCAACATTTACTGCACTTATTTAATGATTGATTTGACATCTCCTTTACTGATGAAAGTTAAGAAACAGAAAGATCCCCTGCAGAACAGATCATACAGTAACTCTACATAGGAATTTGGAATTTCATGAGAAATTGGAGCATAGGAGGCCAGTGATATGAAGCTTTAAAATTGAGCATAAGTACATATATATAGAAAGTTGAACACCAGCATCACAATATAGAAAGTTTAATTCAGAGGAAAATGTGAAAGGCCTGAATCAAAGTCCAAGAGTGAAGGCATTCAAAAGTTTAGGGCATGCAAGGGTAGCCAGTGAAACATAATCAATTTATACCTCTTCCCAAGAGTAATTTTTTGTTCAACGAAAGTTAGACTTTTGAAGTGTAATCATTCTTTAGTTTATCAAAATTCCCAATAGAACAGAGTTATATTTAACAAAGTTATATAATTAAACCTGAATGAACAAAAAGGATTGATTCCACATTGCTAATCAATAAGTAAGCAACACTATATTTAGTAACGTTTGTATTGTTACATTTATTTAAAATGTCACTGTACATAAATTTTAAGTATTATAGTAACATTTTCTATTATAAACGTTACTATACATAATATAAATACAATATTGTAACATTTATTAATAAATGTTACTACAAATACATTAAGTAAATATATATATATATTGTTAGTTCTTTTTTATTTCATTATATTGTTTTCTAGCATTTGCTATTCTCTCTCGACAAAACTAGATAGTACAGAAAAAAAGGAAATTGAGGGTTTCTAACTTTGAAATTTTTAGTATAATCCTTCGTTCCCGTTATGTTTTTCTTCTTCAAAACCCTTTTCCAATAATGATTTGCAATCCGATTACGTGAGATTTGCAATCCGATTAAACCAGTAGAATCTGAAATTTACCGTAGTCCACCGCCAACCGCAGAAGATGTGATTGTTGTCGTTGTCGTCATCAACAAACTCAAGCCTAAGCTGGTATATGTTTTTTTATGCATTGAACAGTAGTTTCATACCTACAGTAGTTTTTTCGCATTCAGGATTTTTTGTTGGATTTAACTGGGAAGTGGTTCTGATTGGGTATGGTGGTGGACTTCTTGCGGGATTGGCACTAGGATTGACTTTCAGTCAAGAAGTATTTGAATGGCTTAAAACTATTCATTTGAGTTTTTATTTTTTCTTGAAGGAGAGGTTCATTTGAGTTCAGTCAAAATATATAGGAAATTGGAATTTACGATACAACTTCTCCTTTTTGGGTACTGTAGAATGTATAAGTGTAGACATTTTTTCCCTTTCACTTGTTGTGATTTTCTCTGTCACTCGTTCAGAAGAGTGCTTTGTGCTTTTGTTATTGTTTATGATACTCTGTGAGAATCTAAATCCTGTTTATCATGTATGTTAAATAGTGAGTAAGTAATCTTTGAGAATCTACTTGAGTATTTTTAATTTTAATGAAATTTGACAATTTAAAATAAGTAATTTATTATGCTTAAATTGTGATACCAGATTATTGCTAAGTCTAGTATAATGTACGAGGCATGGTGTGGATAGTGGAAGAAAGAAATAAAAAAATTTAAATGAGGTTTGGTAAGTTATGTTCTAGCCCAATTCCCAGTGAGTCAGTGAATTGACATTAAACCTTTCTTGCATCATAATGTTAAGTAACTTTATTTGTTAAATCTTTGAATCATAATTGTATTTTTGAGAATATTACTATGGTCTATCGTAATAATTATTATCTTGTAAGTTCGCCCGGAGTTACAATCCTGTGATCATTCAAAGTCTTAGATTTGGCCATTATATAGCTATGAACAAGTGTATAGGTTCATTCAAAGTCTTAGATAGTTTTTGATAGAATGATGGGATTATGTTGTAGGATTATTCAAAGGGTGTGCGCTTGGAAGAGTTAAATGTGTTACTGGAGCTGATCAGGACTTCAATCTTTTTGTTTTTTCGTATTGGATTACTAATGTCGAATACATCTAAGCATTCTTCTATTTTTACATCTGCTCTTTAAATGACTAGCCTGGCATTTTGAAACAATGAGAGCAGTTTGGCTCTGAAATTTGCGCAGCTAAATTAGACTCTTTGATGAATGTGATCTGATTTTGTTTTCATTTTATTTATCCAATTTCACCTTAATAATGTGATCTGATGAATGTGATCTTAATAATGTTTTTATTTTAAATCTTCATTTGGTTACTGAGTGCCACGTTTTACTTTTAAATACTTATCATCGGTGTTCACTTTATCATGTCTCTTTTGTTTTCTCCTTGATTGTAAAGAATACGATTTTATGATGTTGTCCATTGTAGATAAGGAGTATGCATGAACATGTGATGCTACATTTACCTCTGAAACGTCGACAAATTATAAGACTGTTGATAAAGCGATCAGACATAGTTGCTGCTAAAACTGCAATTGGGGTATTAAGTATTGATGCCACTGAAAGGTAGTAAAAAATGTCCAATTGTTACCTGTGTTATCTAACATTACCAACCTACTTTTGAACTATGCAAAAATTGGAAAATTAATTAAAATTTCATGTTGTTATCAACTAACTTTTTGTCAATACACCTTGTAAAAAATGTTGCTTCGTAGTTATTTTTTGTGTTGTTCAAAGAAAATGGCTGTGCTAATTTCTCTTGTATCAAGATAATAATACTGTTTATGTGTGTATATGTAAAGGAAAATGATAGTTTGACACTCTTTTTTCTCTTACCTCCATTTGACACTCCGACGTGGCAGTGTCGTTCTGCGTGGCAAAGAAAGAGAAACACAGATGGTTTTCTGATTACGTGGTTCATGTTTGTCATTTTGCAAAGGGTTGCTTTCCCATCTGAAAATGCAGGACAATTTGAGAGGGAAAAGCAGATCTCATTTTCTCATTCCACTCATTAACCCCGCATGCTCTGGAGGAGAGAGAACAGAGGAAACAGCAAGATTCGCGTTCCTTCTGTAAGATTCACATTCCTTCTGCAAGATTCGCCTTCCTTTTCCCCACCGTCGAAGCTTTACCGTTTGCATTGGTGGTATTGACCCTAAACCCTAAGCTTTTTTGGTATGAAACATGCTTGCTGTGTGTCGATGTTTGCTTCGTTTAGGGTTTAGGGTTTGTTCATATGATTTGGTTTTGCTTGCTAGTTATGCATGTATGCGAAAAATTAGATCTTGCTGTGTTCTGGGTTGCTGGTGTCGATGTTTGCTTCGTTTA
>Ga0209489_110113_pt1 | contig 10970 bp, 7 predicted proteins | sample SiratrowhiteBW_FD_187527 | JGI IMG/M metagenome (GOLD analysis project Ga0209489, IMG submission 187527) | Root nodule microbial communities of legume samples collected from California, USA - Siratro white BW (SPAdes) (version 2) | ecosystem: Host-associated > Plants > Roots > Nodule | place: USA...
AAAAAAAAAAAAAAATAATTAACAATATATATATATATATATATATATATATATATATTAATATTTTAAATATACTTTCTTTTATTTTTAACTTAAAATATTAATTTATAACATTATATTATTAAAGTGATATGCAAAATAGTTATTTTATTTTCTTAAAGTGTCAAACTATCATCCAACACATACACTTTCATTTTCTTTAATTTTTTCGGATTTGTCTATATCATATCACATGATATAATCTTAAAAAGAGAAAAAGAATATCCATGTCTAGAAGTTTTCTTTTGATTTAACTAATGTATGTGATAGGTGACACCCCACGTGAATGGTCCAAATATTAGACAACTTTTTAGTAATCTTTTAGCTGTTTTTTTCTTTTTTTTTTTTTTCATTCTATGCAATTTTTTTTTACAAAATTATCATAATAAGGAAAAAAAATTAATTTTATTTTGGGTAAATCATATTAAGTTCACATCATTTTATTATAAAAAATTAATAAAATCTAGTAGGATTTTAAAAATTGAATTGGAATTGTGATATATTAACATGATTTCAAAACAATTAAAATAGTATCTTAATGCTAAGATTTGTATTAAAATAGTATCATATTGACATAATTTTATTCTAAATTAAATAAAATCTTGTAACACAATTTCTTTATAATAAAATTATGGCAGAGAATTTTGTAAAAAAATTATACCTGGATGAAAAAAAAAAACTTTTTTAGCAGGGTTAATTATAACATGATCAAACAATGATAACTGATTGTTATTATTTGATATAAGGATTTTATACATGTATAAGACGGTTCACTGATTTGTAAAGATAGTGTTCGAATTTTAGGAACATGTTTGGATGAAAAACTAAAGAACTTATGAGAGTTTTCTATTAAAAAATAATCTATATTTTCCATAGAGAAGTTCTCAAAAACCCTTCAAAATATGATGAGTTGCATGCGTGGCAAATCACATGGAAATTGTATTTGCATGGTTCAAGAGGATCTCCATTTTGTAGAAATTTCAACCAAACTGAGATAAAATCACTGGAGACTTGGTTGAAGGGCACATTAACTTCTGCTCCATCATGCAGTCAAACACTTTTTCATAAGGAGATGATGCAGACCTCACATGCTTCCCTTCCACATGTTCAACTTGTCTTTGGAATATCAAAATAGAGGTCTCGGCCGCAGAGTTCAAATCTGTCAAAGCATCCCCAAGAGGCCCTAACACAGGCTCCTCCAACACAGGATCCACCGTTTGTGCCAATGACATCTTCCTACCATCCCCTCTTCCCAATACAAACAAACCAAACCCTTTGCTTCCTATCTTGTTCAAAACCCTCACTGTTTCCTTCTCATCCCTCACCACCTTCTCCAAATACCTCACCTTCGTTGACTCCCCCATCTGCTGCATAAACCCCTTGATGAACTCCTTATCCGTTTCATCAAACTCGTCATTAGGGTTCTCCCAAACAAGCCTCACCACCGTCAGATTCACCTCAGCACTCTTAGTCATCCTCCATGCATAAGAAAGAGCTTCACGGTCATCTGCACCACCAATGTAGAACATAGCCACACGCAACTCCTTCGAATGGTTATTCTGACTCAGCCCTCTGTCCACTAATATGGCCACACAACACGGTGCATCCTTAACCACACTCTCTAACACCACTTTCTTCTCGTCTTTGCTTGCATGGTCGCGGTTGATGATGTTCACAGCTCTTGCGGTGGCAACGCCTGCTCCTAAACCATCGTAGGTTGGCTGCTTGTGGAACGTGAACAAGATAAGTGCCACACCTCTGCGTCCTGCGAGGTTGATGACGTCCTCGTGCATGGTGTTGTAGTCCGACATGATACTCATTTTCTCTGCGAAGATGGCTTGGCTGAGATTGTCGAAGCTTGCGAGGGTGTCTTCGGAGCCTAGCTTCAAGGACTTTGAGGTGAAGGATGTTTTTCGAGCGTTCCTTATGATGAGTGATGATGCAGGGCGATTGGTTATTTTGTTGAGTTCCACTGCTAGAACTTGGATTGGGGTTCTCACAGAGGGACACGAGGCTTTTAAGAGGTCGACAATCACGTCGGCATCGCGCTTTGTGTGGATACAGGCTAGGAGTCTGAGGGGTGAGTCTGGTTGTGTGTCATGCGTCTTGCGTTGGCCTCCCATAATCATTCTGCTTTTCAATGCATTTGTTAAAGTTGATGAGACAAGTCCCACGGGCACTGTCATTAACCAGCACGCCAACAACATCACCCCAAAGGTTTGGTTGTCCAATTCCTGTACATGCATGTGCATACACTTAAATGTTAGTACCAATGCTGTTTCATAAAAGAAGTTATGAGTAATGATAGTCTCAATCAATTGTTAGACAACATATTACATGTTTTTAGTTTATAAAATAAAATCATAAAATCTTAATCATGTGGTGCAAGACTATTTGAAACCTCGTTGAGAAATGCTATCGATGACCTCTGGAAAGGAACGAATTTGTTAGTAGATTTAGATCACCCATTCCTGATGCCTATTTCTTTCAGGATTGTTGTAAGTGATTTTGCAACGATTTTAGTAAAAGGTGGGTAAGTTGAATGAAAAAGTGTTTCAATTTTGGTGAATGGAAGTACAACTAGAGAATTACAACTGCATAAAATGATAAAGACAAGTGATCTCCTAACAGTTCTTTTATTTTTTATTGTGGGGTGGAATGGGGTTGTGAGACACGTTTAACAAAACAAGTTTTAAAAGGGATAAAAGTACGAACCAAGGAATTAGAAATTAGTTCCTTACAATTTGCAAATGATATTCTATAAGTATATGGGGCCCAAATTTAAAATATAATGAGTATAAAAAACATCTTAACATTTTTAGAGGTTAACTTTCACAAAAGTAAAAATAAAGGAATAGGAGTTGACAAAACAAGCATGGAAAATTTCTCTTCGATTCTAAATTGTACTATTATACCTATACCATTTAAATATCTTGGAACATTATCATGACGAGCTTTTATATCAGTACATAATTGACGGGACTTTAAATTGAAGTCAACAATTACAATTGTAATTGTAATATTAAGGTCTTAATATTACAGTTGTAATTGTAATATTAAGGTCTTAGGTGTTGATTGATGTAAATAAATGAGCTTTAGAAGGAAAATGATTAGATAAGAAGTTATTAGGGTGCATATATGTCTTGGAGAAAGGAGAAGCAACATCTTCAACATCCTTCAACTTGCAACGTTGTGCCCACTTGCCTATACATAGGCACACTACCAAAGTCGGTGAAGATTTTTGTTTACAACTTTGTACATTGTAATGTGGTATAGTTTCTAGACAATAATAATATCTAGAGGTTTTACTTGTAGTTTCTGGTTAGGGTAATGAATTTCTAGGATTTATTTTCTTGATTTTGATAGATCTAGATATTTAGAGCATCTTTCGTCATTTATCTTTCAAGTAAATTTTGGTAATTCAAGTATTAATTATAATTGTTGAACTGTCGATTCTTGATAAGCTTCATTCTGATATATCTCTTCATCAACTTGATTATAGAATACTTAAAAGATCAAAGGCCACAACATCAAAGGTTTGTTAACTTCAAAGCTCCAGGAAAACATTGTATAGTCTTATTGTTTTTTATTTTTTCATTTTAACTTGACCTATTTCCTACCTTTAAAGTCAAGATCATAAAATAATTTTTGAAGAGATTCTTTTAACATTAAAAATAGGGAATATATTTTTGACAAGTCTTATAATTTTATTTTTCTATTTCCTCCACAACAATGTCTTTGTTTTGTATTCCATTTCTCAATTGAACTTTGATTTTGACCATGTGTCAATTCTTTTTTTAAAAACCTAAAGTAGCATAAAAAAATGGAAAATGACTTTCTGACAACCGTTCAAAAATTATCATCATTTGACAACTATGACGTGATAGGCATCACTGAGGTGTGTAAGGGTAAAATTGTATTATATTATTGTTTTTGAATAAAGATTTGTTTGACATTCGTCAGACATGTGGAAGGATGCATAAAGTTATATTAAAGACATTTTCAGGTCTTCAAAAAATATGAATTTGTATAGCAGGTTTGGGAAAGACGGAAAAATGTCATATCAAAGTGTTGTCATTAAAGCATGGATATGTAGAGGAAGAAGAGACATTAACTTGTGAAGTTGTGAAAGATGAGAGTTTTATTGGGAAAGAAGAAAGATGAAATCGTGGAACATTGACTGAGAAGAGTTTTGACGGGAAAGAAGACGGTTTCTTCCAATTTATTTGAGGAAGGTGTCGCTTCTTTCACATAATTGGACAATAAGAACTTGATGCAATGACCACTCCAAACCATCACTAATGGTCGCACAAGAAGAAGGAAAGGAAAGCAAAAGTCACAAAAGGTGACACAATGAGCATAATAGAGACAATGTAATCCCTGAATCTAATTTCATCTTCACATTTCACTCTTCCTTATCTTCAAATAAAATAATAATATTTTTATCCAGTCAACATCTTATAATAAAAAATTATTATTGTTGTCCAGTCACTGTCATGTGACCACCACGTCAAGTTGTCAAGTGGTTGACACGTCAGCTGACGATGTCAAACTATCATTAAACAAATTTACGTCATTGATAAACATGCTCTTAAGCAAAATTTTCGTAAGAGAAGAAATTTTTTTGAGAACTGTACGCTATTTGACAACTGTGACATGACAAGATATGTAAAACACACATAACACTAAACATGTCAATCCCAAATCGCATATAGTAATGGAGATGTCAACCTAAATCACACACCACATTAAAGAGACACCAATCGGAAATACATCCAATGAAAGGATAAGACAAAAAAGGATAAGACAAAAAGTGTAGAGCAAAACAATTAAAAAGAGAAAGTAGAAAATATAAACACACGCATATCTTAATTTTAATCACTAACTCTCCATCTCTCTCTTTGATCCACTAATAAAATAAAAAAATCATTTTTTTACATCATTGTTAAGCATGTTTTGGTTATGAGAATATTTCTCCACGCGTCAAAATTTCTTGTAATACTGACCTTGTGATTTTCACTATACTAACATTTTTGTCTAAGTGAATTGACTTGATGAAGATGCAGGTGGAGGATATTTTCATAATATTAAGGTTTTCAAAGTCCTTAGGCCCTTAAGATGAGAATGACATTGCTAGAGTTAAATTTGACTGATGAAACCGTATACGGGGAAGATTGACAATATATGTAGCAATGCATGATGAATATAGCATGTTAAGTTTGTAAACTTACAAGTCTGTCTCTGCCGGTGCAGAGAATGATCAATGGCATTATTCCTTTAGTATTCATGAGCATTGCAAGGGATAATCCCTCCATGTGCGGGATCTGGTAGAACCAAGTGACAGCCATAGTGCACACAATCTTCGTCACCAATGCCAACACAATCACCGCCATCACAGTTGTCCAATGTGTCTGCAAGGCCAAGTCTTGGATCTTAATCCTCTCTCCAACAACCACAAAGAACAAAGGCATCATGAACACACCCACAAAATCCTGCACCTTGTCCTGCACCGCATTGCTAAGCGCCCCCTGAGGGATCACAACACCCAAAAAGAAAGCCCCCGTTATCGAAAGCACGCCCAATCCATCAGTTAACAACCCAATAACCAAAACCACATGCAACACAAATATCACTTGTGACTCCAGGAACTCTTTATCCGCCATTCTCACATTGTTGAATAGCCACTTGAAAAGGGGGTAAAGTGCCAGAAAACACAGCACCACAACCACCACTGTGATGAAAAACGATAGCACAGAAGGGTTGTAGAATTGTGTTAGGGCCAGCACAAGAAGCGTCCATGAAACCAAGTCGTTAAGGAGAGAAGCTGTGAGAGCCAGTTGTCCATTCTCCGTGAGCAGAAGCTTCAGATCTGAAAGGATCTTCGCAATCTCAGAGAACTCGCTGCTACAAGAAAGGGTGAGTCCCCATAATATTGCACCCTTTGGTCTAACGTTGTCACTGGACAAAGGTTTTCGCCCCATGTCGGTGACAAGCATGTAGTACAAGCCAACCCCTATTGGTATGGGGAATATGGAGCCTGCAATGGCTATAACTTGGGTCTTTCTGTTCACCGTCCTTATTGGTTTCAGGTCAATTTCTAGGCCCACCAAGAACATGTAGTAAACAAGGACCAACGATCCCACCGTCTCCAATGGTATCATGTTGCTGAAAGGAAATAACCGGTCCACAAAAACATTCCAGCGTCCCAGAACAGATGGACCTAACAGAAAACCAGTCTTGGAACGTAATCATAAAAGTTTAAGTTAATTGGTAACCAATAATCAAAATCAAAGCACATTAATTAACAGGGGTGTTTTTAAAAGAAAAAAAATCGTTCATTTTTAAGAAAAACAAAACCCTAAAAACAAGTGAATGTGTTTGGATAAGTTATTATATAATTAATCTCTGCGTAAGGTAACTAATGAAGGATGATGGTAGTACATGAATGGTTGATAACTGTTTTTTTGTTAAGACTCATTTTGAATTACAAAACCCTTTCTGATCATGGTTTTAAATTGCTATAACAACTATAAAGCCTTTTCATATCAGGACATTCGTACCAATTGCTGCCACACCAATCACAGTATTTTACAATTTCTTGCAATAGAAACGATTGCAGAAAAACCCTAAACTACGATCATAACTGCAAAGCAATTTACAATCACAAAGCTTTCTATTCTTTATCTGATTATATCTTCATTTGTTATCTGTTATCAGGCCTTGTTAAGATTGAGAGTTTGTTAATATCAATGATGATAAGTCGAAAAAGCACTTACAAAAATATTGGCGACAATACGAGGTACATGGTATTGTTCTGCAACAACGAACAAAAGGCGGTTGAGAGCTAGGATAATGGCGAATTGCAGGACAAATGAAGGAAGTGTTTTCTCCAGAGAATCTTCCACCCAAAGGGCGGAACCTTGATAAGTAAGCTTATTGAAACAGACCTTCAGCGTGTTGTTCGAGTTTATGACAACATAATCAGTGGTTCCGAAGTTGGAGGAATTCATTTGATTCTTTCCTCTTTTCAATCTGATTAACTTTTTCTGTTCTTCTCTAGTTTACGGAATGATGAACATAATTAAGAGAAACATCAAAGGGAGAGGAAAGAGGTTTTGTCAAAGTGTGAATAAGAGATGAAGAAGGAAGACAAAGACAACTCCAGCTAGATGTCGTAGTATTATGATTCAGATTACAGGGTTGATTCACTTGCATGCTTAATTTTAGACTATCGTTTTCTTAAATTTGCTCCACAATGTTTCTATTTTATATTCTATTTAAGGTGTATATGGCCTATCCCTTCGTATTTAACTTGTGATATTTTTTATTTTTTTTTGTTAAACCACCCCCGGATATTTGTTTCTTCTTCGAAATATTCATATTTTATAAAATTAAAATTTTACATTTAATGAGTTGTTTTATTTCTTCAAAATTGCAAAAAGCTGACCTAAATGAAGATATATTTCAGTAAAACAAAATAACATAATTTTGCTATATATACATGGTTTTATTTAACTTTTTTTCTCAGGTGATGTAAGTATTTTCCCTTAATAATATATTTTTTCTTTTCTAGTTTTAAGATATTCACATATTTTAAGTATATATTAAAAACCTTAATTATAATTTCTAACTTGATGACATATAAATATTTTCTATGTATTATTTATATAGTATATTTTGGTGTATGTTAACGGTTATAAGCAATTCTTTTACATGCTTACTTTGTATCAATGAAAAAATCATATTAAATAAATTTCTTTACTAACAGGTGAAAATGTAATCTTTTATAAACAAAAATGGTAAAATACTGTTTTGTCTCGATTATATTTGAAAGTTTAATTTTAGTCTCTTTAAAACTTTTATCTCATTACTCCATCTAATTTAGAATGCACTTTTTATCTTAAAAACCTTATTTGGTGCGGAGAGGTGTGCTGCATGGAGTATAGGTTGTCAAGCTTTTGTAAGATTGTATGATTGAGAGAACAAATTTAAACATTGTTGGTCTAAAAATATTTGATGTTGGTTGTCTGCAAGAATGTAATGCAATAAAAGGAATTAATTTCTTGTTGAGTCCGTTAACTTGGTAAAATACTGAAGAGATTGAGTAAAAATGACTTTTATAAATTTTGAAATAAAAAATTTATTCTACCAGTACGAACTTAAAAAACGTGATAAAATAGTATAAACTGTTTAGCACTAAACAGTTTAAACTAAAGGGTTTAAATTGTAGCAGACTAAATGATGCAATATAATAATAACTAGACTATTTTATCACGAGAAAGGAAATACATGTCATATCTTAACTTTATTGAATGTATCTATCTCGATAATGGTATGTTTACTGTTCTGAACGTTGATATTCTGAATATAGAAAAATATAACATTTTTTTAAATTTGATATTAAAATAAATTATTATTTTATCATTGTATAATACTTTATTGAATAAAATTGAATATGAAATGAATATAATTCATAAATAATAGTATTAAAATATAACTTTTTTAAATTATTTTACAGAATATTTTGTAAATGTATGGGTGTAACTAAGTGTTCTTCTTATATAAAATTATTTTGCTGATAAAAAGACCACCAACAACACAACACAGAAGAAAACAAGTTTCTCGGAAGCCTACTCGCCAGAGGGATCAAAGTTTTTGTTTGTATGTATTTGGAAATCTGAGAACTGAAAATGAAAATAAGTTTTGCTAATTTTTTAAATCGGAACAGAAGTAACACGTTGCGATGAATTGCCCAAATGTATTATTTTTTACTCAGGTTAACTCACCACCATCTAATCATGAATGTGTGTCACATTTTTATTATATTAAATGAGATGAGTATATTAGATGAGAATCTTATTATTATTATTATTATTATTTAATTTATTTTTGAATTTTTTTCTTTAAATATTTTTATGAAGATAATAAATAACACAAAATAAAAAATAGGTAAATAAAAATTATATCAACGGCAACAAAAGTAATAATGTATAAATTTAGAAAAATTATAAAAAGTTATGAACTAATTTTAATTTATGAAATATTTTGTTTCATTTTTATTATATTTATTATGAAAAGTTTTGTCGACATATACCTGTAAATGAAACTGAGATAAAACTTATGGTGTTTGGATGTGTGATTCTTCTTCAATGTCACGATTATAAAAGTTAAGTCTTATTCTTCAGTAGTTTTGCTTACTAAGCATTTATATGTTGTTAACCACACCCTACTTGACAAATGGATCCAAAGTGACAAAATAAAAAACTATCAAGCAATGAATGCAAGCAAAACATGACACTGAATTTTTATATATATAACTTGTAACTTTTACTAACAAAACTAAAATTAGTGTGGGTTTCCAACTATAAATCAATAAAGCTCAAACTTATTAAATTTATTGTCTGACTTAATTTAAGTAGAGAAGGGTTTTATAGGTTAAGAGAGTATTTATTTTCATAGTATTGAGAAAGAGAAAGAAGAGAACAAAATTGATTTGTATATTCACCGAACATTTTAGGTAAAATTACGATCGTTTTTTTTTATTGTTGGATCAAACTGAAAACTAGACAACATGTATGTGACATAGTGTGTTTCTTTTTGATAATTGGGATTGTCAATTAGAAGTTGGTGGTTAGAGTTTTGCACTATTGTTCCTTTTTAGATTTTCTTTCGTTGTTTTTCAAATTTTGAAAGCTTTATTGCTTTGATTTATTGGCCGATTGTAAGTCCTTGTTTCTAACTTTTTTATATTTGTATTTGATCTTAATAGAGTCTAATTATTTGATTTGTGCTGGTGAGTTTTTACTCTTATATAGGGTTTTCCGACTTTAAAAATATTGATGTTTCTTTTGTGATTGTTATTATTGTTATTGTTCCTTATATATGTATTATGGCAAGTTTTTGGAAATTATTTTCATACTTTGGTACTTTTAATTGTTGTGTTGTTATTTCTTCTAGTTAGTGACATTAGAGCTCTTTAATTTTGGGATTATATTTATTGTCCTAAATGATATAAGCAAATAAAAATGCATTAAATGATACAAATTATCATTTGTGGAAGGACAATATGAAATTGTATTTTCTAGTCTTTGTTACTCAGAAGTTGGATTTCATGTATGATGAAAAATGGACTTTTTACACCAATCGAGGTAATATGTGACTAACTTTATCCAATTTTCCCTAAATTCACTATTGCGCACTCGAGGGAGATATGACGTCAGTTGGAAGCTCCCAATTGATATAATATGTGACCAAACTTTACTCAATTTTCCTCAAATTCATTATCGTGCCTACGAGGGAGATACTATACGTCGGTTTCCAATCAACGTAATATTGCTACATACACGTCGGTTGGGAGCTTCCAACTGAAGTAGTATCTTCTCCGTCATTACAAAGTTTTCAAATTTTGAACTTTTATTTTTTCAGTCTTTTTGTACATAGGTTATTTGTGGAACCGAAGTGGAATATAATATATTACGTCGGGTTTGTGTGAATCGATGCAATAGCTCTTCAAATATTTACAAAATTGTTAATATGTTTTTGTTTACGTCGGTTTCTTTTTAACTGACATCATATCTTGTCGTAAAAAGTCTTCTTAACCTTTTGCTTCCGTAGATATATTAATAATTCATTTCATTTAAATTATAATTGTTAATAACATTATTTTTTAATATAATAATAATATTATTAATTACATTAACATTGTTATTATTAATAAAAAATAGTAGTATTATTAAAATTAGTAAAAGTACTATTATTATTATTATTATTATTATATTATTATTAAAGTTAATACTATTACTATTTATTAACATGATTAATAATATTATTATTAACTTATATGATTAATATTATTATTATAATCAGTATTATTAATAATATTATTATTATATTTAATATTATTCTTCTTAATTTATTATTATTATTATTAC
>Ga0209489_110115_pt1 | contig 10969 bp, 3 predicted proteins | sample SiratrowhiteBW_FD_187527 | JGI IMG/M metagenome (GOLD analysis project Ga0209489, IMG submission 187527) | Root nodule microbial communities of legume samples collected from California, USA - Siratro white BW (SPAdes) (version 2) | ecosystem: Host-associated > Plants > Roots > Nodule | place: USA...
TATATATATATATATATGGCATCTGGTTCTGCAAGTGGTTCTCTCTTCATGTGAGCATATATAACTGTAAAAGAGGCAAATTAATCATCACATGGAGTAGTTAAAGATTAGTAATGTTCATGACAAGGATAGAACTATTATATGTAGAAAAATATTTAGTGAAAAGTCAATTCATTTATAAGATGATTTTTAGGACTATATGATATATATAATATGAAGATAGTTACAAAAGAAAATAACCCTTTGGGTGGCTCTGGAAGAAGGTATTGTCATGATGGTGTTCACAAAAGGCTGCATCCAACACATGATGCTTTTGTGGAGGCAGAACTCACTTTGAGCATTGGTTCATTTAAGTTCTTAAAATCAGTGGATAGATTCGGATATGGGGTGGTTTAGTATTAACTAGTTGAAGAAAATCTTATATAAACATAGATGCTTAACATGTCTACCTAAAGGTGCTTCAACTTAATCATAAGTTTGCTTTGTACACACAGAATAATTATGAGAAAAAGTAAGGCAAATTGGAAAAGTGCTTCTCTCCCAAAGAAAAAACATAAATAAGAAAAGCACGTCCCTTGTTAAATTAAGGTCCCTTGTCTAGCCCCACTGTTCTGCCTCTGGCTTATGATTGTCTTTGTTAATTGACAATTTTCCGAACACCTTGCATGCATGCTCCGAAAGACGCGGGAATAGTCATGTTCCTTTGTCTTCATGTTTCACTATCCATCACAACTCAAATGAGCTATTTTACTGGTATATGAACGTGCAATATGTATATGTATAATATATGTGTATGTATATATGTGTATGTAGTTAGACTTAAATAACTACATATACGTTTCAATTGCACTTATTTCAGTTACTTGTATCTTCACTTTAAATATGTCTTTATGGCTTCTCAAAACTCCATGTGCATATGGATTATGTACCATTAATTGGATTATGAAAAATCGATAAATCATGTGCCCAACTGAAGAAAGCAATTTTAATACCAACTATAAGATTGGAAAAACTAAAAGGGACTAATATCTAATAAAATAATGAGTGAGCTTTAATCTTTTATGCCTTTTTCTATGTTTGTTTAGAAAATTTGAAGAGAAACTTAATGGATGATCTTCACTGATTGATTATAAGTCAGTAATTCAAAAGAATTTGATATTATTTTCAATTAAAAATCCTAAAATTTATATATTTTTTCAGTCTTTCTCACTTTATCAACTTGTCTATTTCTACAACATTAGAACTTCAAGTCAACCTTCAATTCTAATAATTTCTTATTATTTATATTGTTGCTTATACATTGAAATAATAATCATCTTCATATATTAAGATTATAGGTTTTTGAATTTTTCTCATTTATAAACTATTTAACTTGCCAGCTTTTTATATAATGTCAAACTTCAGCTCAAACTTTTGTAACTATTATTTCTCTCTCTTCTTCTATTTTTTCATCATGTGAAGTATATTTCATTAATTCCTTTTATTCTCTTTTCTTTATATATTTTTTCTTTCTGTCAATATTGGTATAACTACAATACTTTATAATTTATGGGTTATTAAATAAATTTTTGTATTATTTTTAATAATTAATTATTTAAAATTATCTCAATTTAATTTTAATACTTTAGTTATGTACATAATTTGTCCTGTAAAAATAGTTTAAAATTTAAGAAATTTTGAATTAATTAAAAAAACACTTAAAAACTAAAAAATGAGTAAAAGTTATACAAATTTCAAACATATCAAATTTAGCAAATTTTAACTTTTTTTTCATCCTGACATAACTTAAAATAATAAAAAAAATGTGATTCAAATTTCATTTACTCAACTGCTTCATTACAAATCCAAATTCAATTGTGATAGCTAATGCAAGAGTAAAGTATCATATTAATTTATGAAAAACTAAACTACATTTAACTTAATTTTTAACAGAAAGCAATGTTAATATTCAGCAATAGAAAATTAACACTGACCATAAAAATTTGACAATAGTGGTTCCTCAAACATAATAATTCACCGTTAATCTTTCCACACTCACAAAAATTATATAAAAAAAAATAAGAAGTTTTTATATCGAGTTAATTTGATTTGATTTTCAGGTTTATTAATAATTAAAATGTAAATTTCATTATAAATCACAGTTAAAACACCCTATATCTTCTAATCTAAACATTTTTTTAATGAAATAAAATCTCTAACATCTTAGAACATACAAGTGGTGAGAAAAGATTACAAGTCCCATCGTTTCTTATCTAATTGGCATTAATTGGTGCAATTGGGGTACCCCAAAGATAAATGATTGGAGGAAAAGTGTCTGTGCTCTTTCCAAAATCACCAATCCAATAACAAGCCAAAATTCAAATATTATTTCAGTATGAAGTGGATGTGAAATGATGTAGGCCAAGGATCGGAACCACCAGCACAAAGTTTACGATTCATGTGCTTCCTTCCTTCATTCAAAACTTATATAACTGTGAGTCTCATTAATATGATAAAGTTTAGTAGTATATAAGAAAAAACTCAAAAATTTATTTATTATCATAAAAATTTCAAATTAGAAATAATAATAATAATCCTTCCTTAAAGGACTCAGTATACATATTACTTCTGAATAATTAAAAACATTATAATTCTCTTGAAATACATGCATATGACAATAATTTATGCATATAGCTTCGGATTTCTTTACGTTATTTTACGCAAATTTTAGGGTTTGAAAGGTAGACCAGACATGTTATATATCTTATGTTTTCTTTTTCTATTCTAAAACAAATGCATAGACTAGTAGAGTGACAGTCAAATGGAATTGCTTTGCAATCTCCTGTATCCATTTCTGCATTTCTGTTTAATGTATTTCCAACACTATTAAAATCATTTTTGTCTGAACTATTTTCTCTTACCAAAAGCCTCATGAGATAATCAAATAATTAAATAAAATCGCCTTCAAAAGTTAATTACAGAATAAATGAAGTGTATATATATATATATATATATATATATATATATATATATATATATATATATATATATATAATTGCACCAAACTTTTTCTTTTAAATATACACTAAATTCGGTTCATTTCAAAGCACTGGCACATGGAATTGGTCCATTATACATCGTAAGCCCCCACGAAACACTGTGCAGGTTAATCTTGCAGGGTATGTATACATCATCTATCACTGATTTTTGGGGTAAATCTTTTTGCAGACTTAATCTAAAAAAATATTGGTTATTCATGGAAAATAGAATAAAAAATAATTGATTGATTTTATTTGCATTTTAAATTAGAAAAATATTAAAAAGTCGAGTGTAAATCTAATTTATTATTTTAAAATTCATAAAAGGGTTGTATTCATTTGTTCAGTTTCGGCTCTAATGTGTCCAATTGAACCAACATACACAAAAACAACTCTCTTTTTTTCACTTTTTGAGATTGCACTAGAATTAATGAACCAGTAGTTGTGATTTGTGATTGGGATGGACAAAAGGGTTTAGAAGATAAACCGTGTTAGGAGATGTCCTAGTCTAAGGGTCATTTTCCTTTGGGTAATTGGTATTGCTTTGCTTGTGATGCTTATTTCCTCTCATGATTGCATTTTTCATTTTTGATGGGGTCTCTCATCATTACTCCAAAGCTTATTCAATTGGAAGGATTAGTTGTCACTGGTGAACCCCCACCACCAACCACTCTTCTTCACCTTTGTACTAGGCTTTTTAATGCTCCTACTTTCTAAGACATTTCTCAACCTATAACTACATTTGGATTATTCACTTTCTTTTTGGTCAATGGAATGTGCATATACATCTTGGATTGGATCACTATTTGGTGACTTCTTTTTCCTGCACCTCCAAGTCTTTTTTTAGGCACCCCAAAATTTCAAAATTATCCAAATTATTCTTAAAATAATAATACAGAGACAAAAATACCCCTGCACCTTCAATTTCAGAAATTATTATTTCGGAACAGAATGTTTCATAACTCAAAAATCCTATTCTAGAATAACCTATTCTACAACTATATATTTACTTTCAGAATAGGTCGTTCCAGAACAGGTTTTTTGAGTTACTGAACATCCTGTTCCGGAATATTAATACAGTGGAAATTTATTCCAGAATAACTAATTCTGAAACACTGACTTATAAAATGGCCAATTTCGAAACTCAATCAATAAGTTTCGAAATGAATTGTTCCGTAACACATTCTAACTCCCCAAATCCATTTTTGAACACTCATATTGACTCAGGGAATGTTCAATTTCGGAACTCAATCAACGCATTCTAGAATAAGTTGTTCCGCAACATATTCTCATCTCCAAATACACGTTCTGAAAGTAAAAGGACAGAAATGACAGTGTTTGAATTTTTGAAAATTTTGGAGGTGTCATAAGAAGGCTTTGAGGTGCATAAAGAAGGCTTTGAGGTCTACTCCTTCTTGGTGCCCAAAATGTAACAAATTAGGTCCATTACTGTTCAAATGGGTATCCCTTTTCTATGCTTACCAATGGAACTTCTTATTTTTTTCTTGTCACCACCATTCTTAACCCTCCAATGCTTTTTCTGAAAATTCACCTTTGACACCAAACAAACGCCTAAGTCATGTATTTTAAAAATTCAATTCAGACCTATCTTTGCCTTTCATCAGGAAATCCATCTCCCATCATCATAAAATCTAAAAACTCCCAAACCATTCAATCGTAAACATTTTATTCAAAAATTTTAATACAAGTACTAAACTGTATCAAAAGATTAATTAATTGCATTAGTTGTAATATGTTATTGATTTTGTTGATGGTGCTTATAATAATTACTACAAAGAAAATAATTTTTCAAGTAGAAAAATACTCGACTCTTATATAAATTCAATGGTATTGCAGAATGAATCCAATGACCTGATCATGATTATTGAGTGTAATTCTAAAACTACTTTAGTGGAAGTTTTGATAAATAATTTCTCAACTCAAAAAGAGTAGAAAATTAATATATCACAATAGATATTGGACTCTTGAAATAAATATTCATGACAATGTGAAAAGAAGATGTGAAATCATTTTCAACGATAATATAAAATAAAATCCAGTTAAATATATAATAAATTAAGAATACCTTAATTAATTTTAAAAAAATTATTCGTAAATAACATTTTAAGTCGCATGAGACATTTGTCATTTCTTAGCTATTAATAGTATCGTAAAATTAACACGTGAATTAACTAGTAAAATATACAACGTAAAACATATAATTGTCAATGTTAACAAATAAATAAAACATCGTTGGGTTTGTTATTGTTGTTTTAAATCGGAATTCTTAAACTTTTAAAAAATAATTTAATTTGAAAATTTTGAAATAACTCATTATGACATAAAAGAATTGATAAATAAATTAATTAATTACAAATATACAGAAAGGTTAGACATGTGGTTTCAATATTTCATTACTGACTATGTGTATTATAGTATAAAACATTAAAGTTTCTAAAATAAAAATGATAAAAATCTTAATAATACAAGGATGTCTACTTATATTTTTTTTTATGAGCAAACGTATTTATATAAATTTATAAATGTATATATATAATAAGTTAGAGAGGAGTTTACAATGTGAGTAATCATGACTTGAATGAGTTTAATTGTGATTTATTCTCACAAAATCAGTTTGTCTTAATATATATTTTAAATTAATTTTATTTTGATCAATGTAAAATCCTTAATATGGGAGTATAGTAGTAAATGATACAATAAACCAAAAAAAATTATTATAATAAATTTTAATATTATATTAAAAAATAAGATTAAATCTACCTTATTTTCACAAAATTAACTTATAAAATAATAATTGTTTTTATTTACATATTATAAATTAGTCTTATTCAAATAAAAGTTTCCTCTCACCAAATTATTCAAATTTATGATATATTTACTTGAAACTTCAAACAACTTCTGTAAATAAAATACATTCAGGTGTTGAACATTGTTTATAAAATTAGTCATCAAAGTTTAATTAGAGCCAAAATCAACGTTATATTCTTCATCCTTATAAACTTATCCATCTCGGTAATCCTCATATGCTCTTCATATGATTTTTGCGATATATTTATCTATCATAACTATTAATAAGGAGATTATGTTTTGTAACTATGTTTAATATATAAAATTCATTACCAATTTTATTTATTAATATAACTTATTTTATCATTCTTTTAACTGTCTTTTAAACTCAAGTAACTATATATAATAAAAAAATCACCTATAATAAAATTATAAATTTTATTTATTTTATAATTATTTTTTATTTTTTATGAATATATCCTTTTAAAAGATTTAATAATATTTTTTTGTTTTAATAGTTTAACAATAGAAACATAAAAGAATATCACTAAAAGTATATTAAATAATGGGGTCATGAAAAAATTAAAATAGTCAGTATATTACTGAAAATAAAATAAATAATAAGCACATAAAAATCAATATATTATTAAAAATAAATTAAGTAGTATAAATATAAAATAAAAATGTTACTGATTTATTATTCAAAATCAATTAAATAATAAAACATATAACAAAAAATTGTGTATTGTACTATGAATAAATTAAATAACAAAGAATAAATTTTCTATTCATTCCAAACAATAATATATAAATGTATCTTATAGACTGAAGAGTTACATGTATTAAGTAAAATCAACGAAGCATTGCATCAACATATTTTCTGTATATATTGTACAAGTGTTGGAATTGCATAACAAAGAGATACATTTGTATTATCCTAATAGAAATACATATTTTTTGTGTGTGATAATAGTAATATCATAAAATTGCAGTGACGGAAGAAAAAAAAAACAGTTAACATATATGAGACATAAGAGTTTGAAAAAGGGAGTCATTTTAGAGTTAAAACATAAAAAATAAAAAATAAGAAAACATTCATGAAAGAAGAGAACAACTTAAAAGAAATAATTACTGAAAAAATGGCGTTAATTTGAAGAAAATGTTAAAAATTTCTGTCACACCTAACCTAGAAATTGTCATATAATACATAAATAATACTTAAAATACTATAAATGTTAAAAAACTCATACAATGCATGATAAGTTAAAACATTAAAATTGTTATGTTAATTAACTTTTAAATCCTCTTTTTCGTCAATTCCAAGTTTTCACACAATACATTATATTTTTAAAAAATAATTTAGCATTATCTTTAAGTGATTTTTCACCTTTTTTTAAGTAGATTGGTAAGTCAATTGAGAGTGACCCATCACAAAAAGTTTTCTAATTTAACCTGACCTCACAAGTTTAGATCTTTTGACAACTCTATTTATAATATTTATTTGTTTCTTAAAGAAAGATATATGCCAAGATGTTAGCTTTCTAAAACAAGACAAAGTATGTTTAAATACAACTCAGTTTTCGTCTCATTCAAGGTTAACGGTAACATTTTATGGACCCAAAAATAGGACCTTGTATGTATAAAAATATATCATAAAAAAGTAGTTTTTTCAAGTATTTTTCTAAGTAGAAATTATTAATGACAACATCAGTAATATTTTCTTTCCAACTTATCCTTTTCGATAAATAAAATTGCTAATCATTTTATTTTATTTTATTTTTGTCAAGTTGATGACCTTGAATAAGTTTCCATTATGCAAAATTTTATTTGATTAATATAAATTTTCATGAGAACCTACCTCTTTAAAAAAAACATCAACAATTCTTTTGTTGTTATTTTACTAAGTCTTTACTTGTTTTCTTTTACTTTCATATAAACATTTTTTAAACAAAATTTTATAAAAAATAAATCAAATAGCGAGTAAATACTAAAAAGAAGTTAATGCTGAACTCAAAATAATGTAAAATTAATATTTTATAAAAAAATATATACATTAAATAGCGAGTAAATACTGACAATAAGTTAATGTTGAATTCAAAATAGTGTAAAATTAAAAATATAAAAAAAATAGACTCAACTATATCAAAATAAGATTAATTAAAAAAGATTAAAGAAAAATAAATAAATACGCTCATACCAAATACTAAACAAACAACAAATAAAAAACAAATGTGTCGTAAAAGAATTTTGAATTGTTAATGTTATATGTTTTATCATTTAAAAGATCCACTTCTTTATGTTTTCATTGGTCATGTGTGAAGATCATGGAGACTAAAAATGAATTTCATATCTATATCTATTTATGTGATTTTGTAATTATAGTTGTTATTCGTTGAATATGATCATCCAATCTTTTATTTTCTATAGTTTTAATAATTGATTTAAGTATGGGTTTTGACCCATTTCTATAGGCTTATGTTATTGTATGATTCAATTGGTGGAAAATCAACTTAGATATGAAACTAGAAAGAGAAGAAAAAAAAAAAATATATATATATATATATATATACGAATGCAATGTATTACGTGAAGATGTGAAACATTATAAATCTCCTTCACGTTGACCAAAGTTGAAAATATAAATTTCTCATCTTAACTCCAAAAACTTCGAGAAAAGTTGTCATAAGGGTATTTTTTTTATTAAAAGAAAGATAATAAAAATAAAAGAAAAATTTATGAAAATTAGTAAGAAATGTGATAAGTAGAATTGATAGAATAAATTTGTAAGAAATGAAATAAAAATAGATATAATTCATAGAATAAAATTAGATATAAAATAAAATTTTAATAGATAAAATAAAATTAAAGTTAAAAATAAATTATTATTATTGTTAAGATTATTAGTTTATAAATTTATTTTAAATTTATTATTTTTATTATTATAATTATTACTTATTATTTTATTATTATTTTTAGTTTTTAACATTGATATTAGTAGTAATTTATTTTTATAATTATCTTGTTTTTATTATTAGTTCATAAATTTATTATTAATATTATTTTATATTTTTATTAAATTTATTTATGCATTTAATATAAAACATATATTAATAAAATATTAATTTTTTTTTCTTTTATTAATTATTATAACATTCTTATTTTATTATAAATTTATTACTATATATTTTCTAATTATCTATTAATTTAGAATAAAAAAATAAATTTTTTTCTTATATTTTATTTAATTTTAATGAAATAATATAAAACATATATTAATAAAATATTAAATTTGTTTTCTTTTATTAATTATTATAACATTCTTATTTTAGTATAAATTTATTATTATATATTTTCTAATTATCTATTAATTTAGAATAAAAATAAATTTTTTTCTTATATTTTATTTAATTGTAATGAAATAATACTTTTATTTAATTATAAAAATGAATTTTGGTTGCAAATCTTCGTATAAGGAAAGATAAAGTTTTTCGAACTTAATGTTTCTTTGTTCAGTCGTTATGTTTCGGTAGTTGAAAACAAACAGCCTAAAAAATCATGAGTGAAAAGGGTAAGATAATTTAATTTAGAAAAAAATAATTTAAACACATTAAAAGAATGAATAAATTTACATATAACAAATAAAAGTGACTACAAAACTACAAATGATTCTTTTACATAATAAAATTAATTTTAATCGAGATTAAGAAATTAGAACGATGTTAATAATCTTAATTAAAAAACAATGCAAGAAAAAGATAAATATTAAATGAAATTTTATTTTTGAACATTTAGTTTGCTGAGAAGAGAAATCAAGATAAAAGATTTTCAACCATATATTCCACAAGTATAGAAGATCACATATTTTTTTATGACTCCACCTTTTATTTTTTATTAATATTCAAAAAATCAAATAATAAATTATTTATATACATGATGTATTTTTCTCTTTTTAGCAAACTACATAATCTAATATAATAATAATAATAACAATAATATAAATTTAAATATCTTCAGTCGAGTTTGTTTATATCAAATTATTTAAAAAAATTATATTTTTAATTGAGTAATTGTTATTTAGTTTTTTCATTAACTGCTTCATGCAATTAATATATTTGCATATGATATAAGATTGTGTAATTAATATAAAATAGTATTATGATTAATAAAATAAAAAAATATTATTTTCATTCAAAATATATTAAATAACAAAAAAAATTATCAATATCACATATATTAATAGTGGTAATGATAACGATTCATTGATCTTTAATAAATTATGATGTTAAAACTATTGGAAACAGATACATTTTAAAATAATAATAAAAACTCCTTATTATTTAATCACGGGATTTGATCACATTCGCCTTATCTACTTAGACTACAAAGACTCAAATAGAAAATAATTAAATTTTATAGAAAAAAATCAAAAGAAACTTAATTAAAACAATATTTAAATTTATAATAAACTTACATTTAATTGAATCTGAGCTAAATTAAATTATTTTATAATAAATTGATCTAAGATATATGTCAACAGCCAATTTCTTCTAGTTAAATAAAATTTATCAATGGAAATGTTTCCTTTTCCGCAGTTTTTTCTAATAAAATGCAGTAACAATTTATCTATTTTTTCAAAAATTGTCTTCCCTTTATCGTAATTCTGGTTACGATAATATAAAAACAGTATCTTTATAATTTATGTAAAAAATATTGACCAATATATTAACACATTTAAAAATATTAAAACATCAAATATTTCATAATATTTTAGTTCTAATTAGTTTTTAACATCTTTTTAAATATAGATTAATAATTTAAAAAATAGATAACACTACACATTAAGTGATTTATTTCTAAATATTTTATTCGTTATAATTTGTAATTATAATATATATATATATATATATATATATTTTTACCACTCTCTAAAATAATTTAAATATATTAAATACTGAATATGACTTTAAGGATGAGTACTCGATATATTCTAGTGAGATTTCTGACCACTTTTTATAATAATTTAAATATATAAAATACTAAATATGACTTTAAGGATGAATACTCAATGTATATTAGAATGTTAGTTATTTAATTTTACATCTCAAAGTGTTATTTCTAATATTTGATATATATATATATATATA
>Ga0209489_110117_pt1 | contig 10966 bp, 7 predicted proteins | sample SiratrowhiteBW_FD_187527 | JGI IMG/M metagenome (GOLD analysis project Ga0209489, IMG submission 187527) | Root nodule microbial communities of legume samples collected from California, USA - Siratro white BW (SPAdes) (version 2) | ecosystem: Host-associated > Plants > Roots > Nodule | place: USA...
TAATAATATGATTATATATATATATATATATATATATATATATATATATATATTAATGCTTTTTAAGTTAAAAATAAAAATACAATTAAAATATCAATATTGTAAATGATTAAATAAATATGGCCTGTGGTAAGTTTATGATTTAAAGTTTTTATCTTTATACGTGTTACGTGTACAATAACATCCCATAAGAAATGTTATTCCTCTAAATATTTTTTAATATCAAATAATTAATATTTTTTTCTTTAAATGGTTAAAGACACACCATATTCACCTAAAATTTATTTATTTATTTTTTTAAAATAAAGAGTTAGACTTCAGCATTAAAGAAGAATGAAACTTTTGGTGAAATATTTAAATCACAAGTCTCTTTTATTCAATAGATCATTTTTTAGTTCAACTATCTTAAGTGTTGAAATTAATCAGTACTATTTTGTTGAAAGCTGGATATATATATATATAAAAAATGAAGGTGGATGTGAATGAATTCATTGGAACTGGTTGACTTTATTCACTGATCAGTACAATTAGTGAATAATAATAATCATCTCAATCAACAAAAGAAAAACAGAAAAAATCAGGGAAAACAAAAAACAAAAAATGCAAAGCCGATTTAAGGTTCCACCTTAATCTCACTATATCACTATCAAAATGTGCCTCTAATTAGCAAAGATGAAAACCCTATAACCATTTCATTCCTTTGCAAGCTCTGGAATTGCATCCACTACCACCTGCACCTCTTCATGTGCAGGTGCAGCCCATGGAGTTGGTAGAATCACAGCTTCGTGTTGTGCCTTAGCCACGCGTCTCATGGTCTCTTCACTCACCCCAAATGCAGTTGCTAGCTCGGGCCCCACCATGGTCCTTACGAGTGACGTGGCACCCACCAGAAATATTGGCTTATTCTTCTGAGCCGAGGTGGTGAAGCCAAAGAACTCTAATGGTTCATCCTTTGATGCTATTTGGCAGAAGGCAAAGTACCTTGGAATGAAGAACACATCCCCTTCTTTGATGTTAGTGTCCATTGCATTGCTTCCATCTGGAAACACCACTTGGATCCTACCTGAACCTTTTAGCACTATGCCATATTCTGTTGCCCTAGGATTCACGTGGGGTGCCATCATTGATCCCTGCCATGTATATTTTGACCTAGCTTTTCTTAAATGTTTTGAAAACAAAAAAAATGAATGCATTTTACAGATTATGAAATGATATCAAATGGAAATATGGAAGAGTTTGTTAGCATACAGCTGAGAGATTGACATGATAAATGCCAACGCCAGATCTTCTTAGTGGATGATACTCAGAGCCATCTACAGCAACGCTCCAACCATAATCGTTTTGAAAATCTGGTTTTCTGTTATAAAGGTTGTAAGAGCGAGGGGATCTTTTAGTAATCATATCCCTCGTGTTCTTGATCTCTTCCCCAAATACAGATTGCAAGAGCTTCCTCCATGACCAACTTGTTTGTTTCTCTTGTTTCTCTTCTTCATCACCAGATTCCTCATCCTCCTTCTCCACTGCTTCGTTTTCTTGTCGTTGCTGTACCAGCTCCCTCAGGTGTTGCAGTTTTTCTTCCTCCTTAAGCTGAAGGAACTTGGTCCATATACTTCTGGCATGTGAATCTCCCACATGCACAAACGGCCCCCCGTGTTGCTTAGTGAAGAATTTTCGCAACTCTTCTCCTGATGCCTGCAGGTGAGTTTATAAAAGACCGTTCTTTTTGTTGTGTGTGCATGGTTCTCTAAATTGTTGTGTAACCAATAAAGTTCTTAACTTACGTTAAAAGCAGCTTCAAGGATTTCATGCTCGAATCCAGAAAGTACTGAGGCTGGATGAGCTCCACCTCCAATATAGAAGGACTGCATGAACACATGAACAAGAAACATTGAAAATTGTGTCAGAATTACTATATAGGAAGATTAATCAGAGTCAAATGAGTTTCATGATCTTTTTTTCAATATCTTTCATTATTATGGACCCATATGTACCCGGAAAACATCATCTCCCAAGCTTTCAGAGGGTTCAATGCTGCAGATAATGTGAAGCTTTTGACCACCTTCTATGTTTACTAGATAGAATGCAGAACCGGCTGGAATTTGATATACATCTCCCATCTTCAAACGTCTTCGCACCAGCTTGTCTTTGTATACGAATCCCAACTTTGCTTCCCCTGAAAGCAATGCCCAACTTAACTTCCAAATTCTCAAATTTTCAAACTACTTCATGGAGATCATGATAAACGTGTTACAAAAAGGTAGAAGTTAACAAATGAATTCTATTGTTTGTTGCATTTTATTTTCTTCTTTAACCAGAAGACCTAGCATAAACAAGTGAAACAACTTCACAATGATTACACAATTTGAGATGCTCTTAGAATCAAGCTTCATGCAGATTAAACCAAATCTACATACACAAGTCTAAAATACATGCATGCATATATATAATGATACCTGAATGGACGAATATGATCAGAGTGGAATCAATGTACTGAGGAATGAAAAGGGACCTTGGTTCCATAGTAATGAAACCAATGTGCAAGTGCCTCTCAGAAACTCTACTACCATAACTTTCCAACACTCGCATCTTCCCAGCGCTGGTTTTGGCCACGACCTTGGATTTCTTCATCAAGAACATATTGTTTGGGCTTGGAGGGTCCTCTTTTCTCTCTTCCACCTCTGTCCTCCAGAACCGCCCCATTGTTACTGCCACGCCATGACAAAGAACAAACAATAAGATCAAAAGGGTCACGCTGCTTCCCATTGTTTCTCACTGTAACAATAAGCTTCAGTGGTCTTGGATGCATTATGATTGCTTGATGAAGAGAATTTATAAAGAGAAAGAGGCACTAGACACGTGTAGGTCATGTAGGATCTGAAGGAATTTTCTGACCATGTATGAGGTATATATAACAGACAGAGATACGTTTCCGTTGAGAAAAAAATTGGATCAAGGACAGCCAGAGTCTATGCTTGAAAATCTCTGCTTCACATCCCTTTATTCCACTTTACATCCTCTGCGACATTTCATTCTCGTATAATAAAAAATAGATAAAAGGATCCACTGATATAACCTTGAATCTTAAAATATTAAAATGGATCTAAAGTTACATGAAACAATACAAAATGATAAAGTTCTTCTATTAATATTTATGTTGTGTTATTGAGAAAAATATTATTGAGACATTTAGTGCAGCTGGGAAACATAGTTCATTTATTTAAATAGAGAATTTTTTTCATCATTTTCATTGGTAAATTGATTTTAATCCTTAATTCTAATCGACAAGTTTATGAGATTGATTAACTCAATCATGTATTGTTATTACAGGAATGTAATTATTGTTTTTAATTAGGCATGCAGAATGTAATCAGAATTTTCCAAACTAGTATAATTTTTTTTTTAAATTACTAAAAACGGTATATTTTTTATTTTATTTTTAGATATAGATAAATTTTGCAGAGATTCTAGGATATCATAGTGAATAAATTGTTTTATTATTGCACGATTTAATTTAAGATATATAAAATGGTGAGAAAATAATACGATTTAGTTAAAGGAATGAAATTGTGGAATAAAGATTTTAATTGATTAATTTAAATGGTTAGGCTCCTGCAAGAGTTTAGGGTGATTAATTCTTCCACATTTCCTCTCTTATTTTTAGATGTTGTATTGGGTTGTGTATATAAAATTAAATTAGAATTAATGCATATTGATGAAAATGAAAATGTAGTCATTGAAATTAATTAATTGTCATTTAAGTAATTAAAATAAATGTGAAATTAATTTGAGTGGAAGAATACGAAGAAAAATTACCGGATTTTAATTTGAATGGTTTATATATAGAGAAAATTACAACAATTGTTATTTTTATTAAAAAAAAGAAAAAAGAAGCTGAAGTAGTTTTAAGAATGAAAAAATAAATTAAATAAGTTTTAAAAACTAACCAAATTACTTTAGTCTCTTTTTAAAAAAATTTAACTTTTTTAAATTCAAATAATTTAAATTTTCCCTATATAAAAATTATTTTTTATTTAACTATCTTATATAAATTTTTTTCACAGCAGGTAACTTTTATTCGTTGTTATTCCATTTAAATTATCAAATTATCTATGTAAGTTTGGGAATTTGTACACAAAAAAACGGAAGTAGTTTGGGAATTTTTATAAAATTACAACAATTTTAAAAAGGAAAAAAATGTAAAATAAGTTTTAAAAACTAATCAATTCAAATAATTTAAATTTTCTCTACATATAAACCATTTAAATTAAAACAGGTAACTTTTTTTCATATTTTCCATTCAAATTAATTTCACATTTATTTCAATTACTTAAATGACAATTAATTAATTTCAATGACTACATTTTCATTTTCATCAAAATTTCTAAAACATGTTTTATCACTATGCATTAATTCTAATTTAATTTTATGTGCACACACCCAATACAACATGAAAAATATAGGAGAGGAAAGGTGGGAGAATTAATCACCCTAAACTCTTGCAGTAATTAATTAATTACTTAATTAAAATTGTACTTTTATTCCACAATTTCATTCCTTCAACTAAATTGTGTTATCATAATACAACTTCATATATCTTAAGTTAAATCGTGCAATAATATAACGATTTTATTTTATTTACAATGATATCGTGCAATCTCTACACAAATTTACCCATATCCGGAAATAAAATAAAAAATACACTATTTTGAGAATTTTAAAAAAAATTACATTAAATTGAAAATTTTGTCCAGAATGTAACTATAAGGCCAATAAGACCTTTTTTTTCTTTTTATTTTATGTTTTTATCTTTTTATTTTAGGATTTAGGGATTATATCTTTCGATTATGATTTATGTCTTCTCTATTTATTTATTTTTTTCATTAAATATTTTGATTTATTTAAATTTTTAAAACTTTTAAATTTGTTATGTTGTATGTGATAATTGGTCCAATCAATCTCAATCAAAGATGAATGGACCTTTTTCTTTTAAATTAGTTGAGTAACTTATACATTGTCAAACAAATTTGAAAAAATGCTATGTTTTAAGTTGAAATGATATATTTGATATAAATGATTTGCATATAATTGGAAATGTTTATGGATATGAAATTGATATATTGGTTTCATGAGTTTTAATGAATGAATGGAAAATGAAGATAATTTCTTTCTCCACCTCATGCTTTCTTCATGCATCTTAAACTGTATAATCTAAAAGTTATTTCATATTATATAATATGAAATATTTTAAAAATTTAAAAATATACTTTAAATTTTTAAATTATGCAATTTAAAATATATTTTTAAATTTAAAAATACATATATATTAATCTAAAAATGTATTATATATATATATATATATATATATATATATATATATATATTAAAATTTATAATATATTTTCATATTATAAAATTTAAAAATATATTTCGGATTATACAATCTTAGATATATTTTTAAATCATACATTCTAAAAATATATTCAGAATTATAACATCTATAATACATTTCTAGATTATACAATATAAAAATATATTACAAGTTATACAATTTAAAATATATATTCAAACTACGTAACGTATATTATATTTTCAGATTTAAAATATATATTTCAATTTGTATAATCGATAATACATTTTCCAATTATACAGTTCAATCAAAATCTCATATTATACCATCTAAACCATTTCTGAATCATGGATAATTATAATCTGAACTTTTGTCACATCTATCAAGGTGCAAAAGAAGGTATGGATGGTGAAAGAATTGCCCAAAGCTTGGGTTCATCATGCGAGATGGTTAAGGCTATGTTTATTTATTTTGAGGAACTGCTTTTATGAAAGCTTAATTGTCAACTTATTTCCCAAAACAAACGTCTTTCTCAGTTTCCATACAAGTATTTATCGTTGACCTTTTTGGTTTGATGATTACGCATAACTAGCGTCACTTTTTGGAGTTTATATATGCAATAATTTTAAAATTATAATTGTTACCACTGTAGATAAAATGAATTTGACTGAATAATTATGTTTGATAATTTTCTTATGAAGTATTTATTGAAGAATAAAAAAATATAAGATAAATTCATTTTATTTTTTATAAATTAAAATCGGTATATGTATTTCAGTTTTAGAGTCGTGATATGAGAAACTTTTATAGTAAAAAGATTATAAATCAATTTGAATGTATTAGAGAAGCTCAATTTATTTATTTTTTTCATATATATATATATATATATATATATATAGAGAGAGAGAGAGAGAGAGAGAGAGAGAGAGAGAGAAAAGTGGGAGAAATATTTAAGTAAAACTTTAATGCATGATAACAAAGGGGAAGATATATGACAATGATAACATGAAAACAAGAGCAGTTTAAAAAAATTAAATTCTAAATGTGTAATTAAAAAATTATAAATAATCTTATTTTAAACTTCTAAATATAAAGAAAAAGCAAAAAAATATTTTTAAAAAGGGAAAGTGGCATTGTGTTAGTCAATATTCGTAGAGTAGCAATAGAAGGTTTATCAGTAATGATTGATTGCTTCATTGAGTTTCATTCATAATTTCTTTCAGTGTTATCTTTTTATTTATAAATAAAAGTCTTAAAATACATTGAAAGTATTAAAAGCTTAACTTCTTTTCCGTTCTATAAATTTTGGAACCTTCAACATTTGTCAACTACAAATAAGTGTTATCTTTGTTTTATATATGAGTAAATTTCTCTAAATCAAAGTTGATTTTAGAGACAAAAGTGTTGGCCAAGAATAGTGACTTCTCCTCCCAAATCAAACTGAGTTTGCAAGATTAATTAGAAAAAATATATATTAAATAAATTAACACAAGCTATTATGATTAAAAAGACTCTTCTCCTCCCAAATCAAACTGAGTTTGCAAGATTAATTAGAAAAAATATATATTAAATTAATTAACACAGGCTATTATGATTAAAAAGACGGATAAGTTATGACTCTTAGTTACACAAGTCCATAATATGAAGGTTTACCAATAGAAGAGTATCTTTTACAGATAAAATAAAAATTACTGTCCCTCAAACCTTTGCTTAAAAACGGTAACTGATTTTATTGTCAAAATACTTTTTGCACATAACCTGTCTAAATACAATAAAGTAGTTGGAGAATTTGAAGTGGTACTACAATAGAAAATTTCTCAAGTTTTATCTTTACTTATCAATCTCATTTTCTATAAGAAACAATTTTGATTTTAAATTAGCTAAATTAATTTCATAACATTAGTAGTTATATTCAATATAAGTTTAACTTTCATAAAACTTTCTTTATAATTTTATCTTTAAAAAGTCTCAATATAAAGAGAGAAATATCTACCAAAATTATTCTTAGTAACTCATGAGCAATACCAAATCAAATTATTTTATTGAACTAAAATTCATTAAAAGTTTCTATTTAGGAGAGTTATTACTTTGATATTGATACTCATCATAATAGTTGACTTCAATAAATTTTATTCAGTTATCAAGAGACTATTAAAAAGAGAGTTTCACATTGGTACAAAATAAACTCCCCAAGTCAATTATTGTTCATATTATACAAACTAAAACAAAATGGGCTTGTCAAAAGATTAACGTTTTGTGCCAACATTTATTTTAATAGCAATTGTTACATTGATTTCGCACTTAATAAAATATAAACAGTGTACATATTCAAAATTCATAATATATTAATTAGGTTTCCACCAGAGAAAAAGTATCTCTCCGGACTCCAGAGTCAACAATTTGGAGTCTGGTTGACCGAGAAAAAAAAAAGAATACAATTCTAATTCCAAGTCATCCCCACTAGAAAGAGAAATATTTTCAATTTTTTAAAAGAAAAATATTGATATCTTGCAAGAAGTAGATAAAAAATGAATGATAAGTCAAACGATGGATTGCTATAAATAATTACAATATTTTTAATTCTAATCTGATTTTTTTCTTTCTCATCTAGAAAAATGTAAAGTACATTGTACTGTCTTAATAGTGTCTTTGAAATTGAAGTTCTGAAAGAGATTAATCTTTTAAGAGACTCAAAATAATACCCTCAAACCAACATATACTAAATTTAGATATTTTTGAAGTGATGAAAAATTTACAAGGATTAATTAATTTAAGTAAATTAAACAAACCGATTATTTTTTCTCTTTCACACAATTGCATTAATGTGAACTCTTTCATTTTAAAGTTGTACAGCATATACTCTCTCATTTGCATTATGCAATTATTTGTACCTTTTCTCCTTACATCTGTTTCATCAATCACTGTCTCTTCCACTTTTCTTTGTCTCAACCCAAAAGCAAATACATTTTCTAGGTGATGATATCTAAGTTTACACTTCTATTATCAATTTTTGTGTGTATTAAACAGCGTTTCATAGTAATAATAAATTAGGTTGACATTATTTATGGTGGTCCAAGGCTTATGCTATATAATATATCCCATAGGACTTGTGAAAAAAACTAAGCATATATATGAAAACGGATATCAGAAAAGACTGCGTATTGATTACTGCAAAAAAAAGTGGGTGGTAGATCCATGGATCCGCGTCAAAAACTAAAGGAAATTGGACCATATGCAATAAAAAAGGAATGAAATAGAAAAAATGAATCGATGGCATTATCTGTTTCCCTTTTTCCGAAGTCTTCGTTCCCACCTGAACAACCAAATCTTGTGTCTGAAATATGAATATCATTAATAATCTTGCTTTCTGCAACAACCAGACATTCTGTTGTCCTGCATGCAATTGAATATCTTAAAAATAACCACTTCAATTTCTTCAATGGATCCTGATTCCTGTGTGAACAAAATATATAGTTCTAGAATTTTCGTCACCTAGGTGGTTTCAAACTTTGCGCATGGTTTCTTTTCATTTACACACACACTGGTGGATATCATTCAGACTCAACCTAATGCCACTATTCATGTCTGTGGATTAATAAGAAACCACCACCACAATCTGTGTGTAAATAATATATGCCTACTTGTTCTATATTAATTGTTTTTACTCTTTTAATAATGCTGTGCAGGAAAGAAATGGATAAAGATAATTTTTTACTAAAATAAACATATGGGCTATAAATATCTTACTTACATAATTTTGTATTCAGGAATCTTTAAAAACTAAAGCAAAACAGTAATGTTTCTCTCCCTGCAATTTAATTAAAGAATTTTTTTCTCATAAATTTTCTCCATAAAACAGTCTTTGTAAATTCTAATTTTTGTAATATTAATTATTCGGTTAATAGAGATATTAAGTTGGAAAATATATAGTACTACCACTTCGTGGCTATGTTATCTGTGGAGTTTGCTTAGGTTAATAATATATATATATATATTTTTTTTTATACGATTTTTTTTATAATGAAAATATTTTTTTTCATTTAAAAAAAATATTATACTAGAATGGAAAAAAACCGAAAAAGTAACACATCAAACGTTTAAGTTAACCAGTAAAACTACGGGTTGTGTACTGCTGTAATAAAAACAATATATATGTTAATCTTGTTACACTAATGGTTTGAAAAAAATAAAAGAAAAAAAAATCAAATGTTAGTGAGGTAGTACTATGTATAATATTTCTATCTTATTTTGAATAGTTGTAAAGGGATTATAAGGGATCGTGAGACAAACAACTAAAAGAAATTGTTCGATGAAGTGAAAATAGAAGAAAAGATATGCACGTAAGTATCCTACAATGAGTTCATTGCTAAGAATTTTTATGGGGACTGGATTGTATGAGAGTGCTACGGCAGTTGCTTGCTACATGATATTTCATATACTTATAAAATTTTCAATATGTCAATAATATGCTTATTGTTTTTATTTTAAAATTTATACATTAAATAATTTTTTTTTTTACATTTGCATAAACATCATGTTTTAACAATAACCAAAAGATGTTAGATGTTGTTTACATATTTACAACTTAATATGATTAGTTTTGAAAATTCAGTTTAATATATTATTTTTAAATATTTAATTTGTGACAACTAATGTAATGTTACTTGAAAAAATATAAATATTTTTTAATGAAAAACTTTTGCTTTGACAACTACAACTAACATGATATAATTGTTATTTATATAAAAAAAAGTTTGTTAATATTTATGAAAAAAAAGTTAATTACTTTTTATTTGATTTTATTTATTTGTGTACTGACTCAGTGTGAGAGAAAAAATTTTATTTATAAATAAATTTTAAAATAAAAATAAGAAAAATACTGTTAACATATTAAAGATTTATTAAGTACAGGAAGCATCTTGTATATAGAGGAAGCAACTGATAAGAGGAGAAAATTTAAGAAAATAAGATTTGTAAGAATTGAGTAAAATTAAAAAGAAATTAGACAAATGAAAAGGAAAATTTATATCTTTTTACTAAAAAGGCGTCCATGATAAAATTTGTCATCACCAACTTTATTTCTATATTATATTTTTTTTTATATATAGAATACCAACACGAATAAGAAATGAAATTAGAAAAGTTTATAGGGATTTAATAAATATACAATTGTATATATGTTAAACTTAAAAAAATATACTATCAATATATTCTCCAAAACATTAGTTAATAAAATTTGGTCATGAATTATGTCGACATCGACTAAATACAAGGATTTTTCCTTTCAATATAAAAATTTTCAGTTCTATTTTCTTTATGTAATAAATATTGCTTATGATTTTTGTGTTTTCAATAGTTTTGTATTCAAATGAAAAGTGTACTAAATAATATATTAGTAACATTCTTAAAGTAATATAAATATATATATATATATATATATATATATATATATATATATATATATATATATAGGAAGAGCGGAGACACATTATGGATTAGGTAGCAATTGTTCCCACATTCGTTCCATTAAAATTTATATTTAATCTTCAGTTGTCAAAGTCTAAGGATAATATTCAAATTAAAGTACTTTTTATTTGTTTTTATAATATATATATATAT
>Ga0209489_110119_pt1 | contig 10959 bp, 5 predicted proteins | sample SiratrowhiteBW_FD_187527 | JGI IMG/M metagenome (GOLD analysis project Ga0209489, IMG submission 187527) | Root nodule microbial communities of legume samples collected from California, USA - Siratro white BW (SPAdes) (version 2) | ecosystem: Host-associated > Plants > Roots > Nodule | place: USA...
TTCTTTGCCAATCAACCTCTCACTCACTCACACAAGACCAAATCCCAAATCTCCTCCAATTGCTTGCTTGCTTTGTCTTGCTTGTTTTGTCTTGTTTGACTTTATCAAATCTTTATTCTTGTGAGAGCAATAACAAAGTCTAATATAGTTTATATAGATGATATGTTTATGTATCATGCACTTAGAAAGAGTGTGAGGAACACCTAAGGGCAATGAAAGACAATGTTTCAATGGAATATCTTAATGGCTGGCATAGAGATAAAAAGTTATATGGATTTGATTGATTATTATAAAAGGTTAATACGAGGGTTTTATAAGATAGTAATGTTGTCACTACAACTTAACCATAAGGAATAAGATTTTGCCTACATGAATAGACAGGATCAAAATTTTCTAGAGTGGTAGCAAGGATTGATTAGTTTACTAGTATTGTAAATTCTTGGCATACAAAAACTTCTTGAGTATAAGATATTATGTATAAATTTGATCATGTGTGGAAACGAGAAAAGAGGATGGTACGCTATGTTTATAGAAAGCTAAAATTTCATGAGAAGAATTACTCAACTTGTGACATAAAGATAGTGATAATGGTAGTACACTATAGATCTAGAGACACTATCTTTATGTTACTTAGTTTCACATGTTTAGCATCGTAAGGACCTCAAAAAATCGTTTGATTGAAAATAACTATACATGAGACAAAAGAGATTGGTGACATCATTAACGGTTTATGATTTCAAGATTTGTATCGTCTAGGGGAGGAAAATCTAATCAAAGACACTAAGCATAAGACAATGGTTCAAGTGTTGGATGTGATGGTCAAAGATTAGGTTAATTGAATGTTAGGTACTAAACTAGCTGAGGATTTCATGATAAAAGTAAATAGAGATTTTGAGGTTCAGGTTAAGGTTTGGGGTACTCGCAAGCAAAAGTTAGAGAACATAGTCTAGTATAAACGTTATAAGAGGGATTTAATCATATGTAAGTAAGTGATAACAATATCTAAAGGAATTTTTTTTATGGTTAAAATAAAGAGGAAAATGGTTGAGTATATCTTTGTCTATCAGACTTGTGGAAGGTTGAAGTGGAACATCAAAGGCTTGAGACAGTTTATAGTAATTAGACATGGCTAAGTATAAATGAAGTAGTATTATAACTGTTTGGTGTCCTTTTCTAAAATGAGTGATAGTATATAATGTAGTCAAGGTGGTAGTAGACCAAGTAATGAAGAATGCATAATTTCTTTTAGAGAAGTTAGTAGAATTCTAAAAGATTGTGATTTTTAGTTAAGGTTATATACTGGGAAAGAAAATGTTGTTGTAGATGCTTAAAGTCGTAAGGAAATATAGATATTAACACTTAAGATTTAGTAGTTGGAGTTGAGTGGAAATTTCAATAGTTTGAATTTGGAAGTGGTTGTACCTTCAAATCACGTCAATAGTAACATGATTGTTATACTTATTGAGTTTCTAGAAAAAGGAAAAAGAAGGATTGAAAAACATTTGAGTTAACATATACAAATGAAACTAAATACTTTGCTACACAAATGATTGGTATATTAAGATTTAGAAGTAAAATAATTGTGTCAGAGAATAATAAATTGGGACAGATGGATTATTTAAGTCATGAAAGCAAGCTCGAGTTATAACTAAGTATAACCCAAGGATATCAAGGTTTGAGGAAGTCTTATTATGACATGCCATGAAGAAAGATATAGTAAAGTATAGTTACTTGTTTATCTTGCCAAAAATCAAAGACTTGTAGGTATGTTAGGATAATTAGACATTCCTATAGTAGAACTGAAATAATATTTTCAGAGGTTTTATCACCTACTTGTCACGTACAGTGAAAAAACATGACTTAGTATGGGTAACCATAAACAGACTAACTAGAACTACACATATTTCATTTATATAATTGAGGATTTCTCTACAGAAGTAAGTCCATAACCATGAATGAAGTAGCCATAATACATGTGTATCCTTCAGCCTAGTATTAATCATGGATTTCTTTTCACTTATAGTTTTGGTGGATACTTCAAGAATACTTTAGAAATCTGAATGTGACTTAATTCACCGTATCATGCATCAGTTGATAAATCATTATATAGGACTATCCAATCCTCAACGGATTTGTTTAGAACTTGTATGTTGGGTTATTTAAGTAGTTAGGATAAAATTTTACCTTTGATGGAATTCATTTATAATATTAATTACCAAGAAAACAATTAGGATGGATCCTTATGAAGCATTATAAGAGAGGAAAATGCAGAACACTTTTATGTTAGTTTCATGATGGTAAGAGTGTGTTGATTTGAATGGACTTAAGAGAACAGACTAGGAAGAAAGTCTATATGATTTGAAAAATCTGAAAATATCTCTTAATAGGTAGAAATCTTCTATAGACCATACGAGAGGGCCTTTAGAATTCTCTATGGGTGTATCTATTTTGTTTTACTTACACTATTCACCTAGTGTGGGAAGATCAATTAGATATGAGAAATTCACAGGAACCTGATAGATTATTAGGAAAATGGGTCTTCTTAGATATGAACTTACCTTACCTTTTCCTTTAGACAACATTCGTAATAGTTTTCATGTATCACAACTAAGGAAATATACACATCATCCTTTGATCCTAGTCATATTCTAGAGTCTAAGTAAGTGCAAAAAAAAAAGAAGATTTGTCTTTTGAGGTGAAGCCAGTTATATTTTTTATTCTCAAGTAAAGTAACTTTGTGGAGGAAACATCGATATAGTCAAAGTGTTTCATATATTGTGATTCCACTTGAAGAATAAAAGAAGAGATAATAGAATCATGTTTTAACCTTTTACTTAGTAAGCTAAATTTTTGAGGAAGAAAATTTTTATTTTTGGGGATAATTGTGACACCCCCTACACCTCCATATATTTTCTCTCTCTCCCTTATGCCTCTTTCTCACTCTCTCAAAATTTCTCTCCCTTCTCTCTAACTTTTCTCTCGCCATATCTCATATGTTTTAGAATCTGATCGCACTTTGTTGTAGCTAAGGAGCCAGGAACAATTCTATCCGATTAGAAATTCAAGCAATGTAATTTTATAATTATCCTATATGTCCCTTGTTCTTTGTTTTTCCTTAACTTTTTTGTCATCAATATTGGTATGGACAGTTGAGAAAACTATTTCTCTAAACTTAACTAAGATCATACTGAAATTTGGTTTTGCTTTGATAACTTGTTTTAGATCCCTAGAGATTGGATTAGTACCACTAACTGGTTTAGAGGAATTATTTTGGGAATCATCATCTTAGGTAAGGGAAGTTAGTTTTAAGTTTTTCACTAGTTCAAGTTTCAATTTGTATTATATAGATGTTTTTTGATGAAATTGGTTAATTATGTACATAGTATAAACTTTGATAGTGATAGCTTGATAGATAAGAGATGTTTCTGAATGTTGTGAATTGTGAACTATTAGATGTAAACAATTGTGCATGATTGAATTGATATGATGAATGAATTATATGTTCATTTGTAACCATTTTGGTTGAAATGAAACCAGTGTACTAGGGGTTGAAAGGAAATCAAGGTACCACAGTTACATACGATTCTATATGCTTCAGTATTGAATTGATATGATGTGTAATGACTGAATTATATGTTCATATGTAACCATTTCGGTTGAAATGAAACCAGTATATTGGGGATTGAAAGGAAATCAAGGTATCATGGTTACATATGCATCTATATGCTTTAGTATTGAACTGATATGATGTGTGATGACAAAATTATATGTTCATATATAACCATTTAGGTTGAAATGAAACCAGAGTGATAACGATTTAGGCCGAGTTCAAGAGGGGGGTGAATTGAACCTTTAAAAAAAATTTGTAAACTTCTGGAGATAATTTAAGTAAAGAATGAAAGTTCTTTATTAACCCAATCAATTACATGAATTTGGAATGCCCAGCATAGAAGCAATGAACTAAAATGTAGAATCAAACAATTACACGATTCATGCAGAAACAATAATATGTAAAGATAAGCGCATGAAAGATAAAAGAAAGAGAGAGAGCAAGAACGCCAAGATTATACTGGTTCACTCTTCCTCAAGAGCTACATTCAGTATCTTTGCCCTTTAAGCAAAGGAATTCACTAAAGAACACAATTCAATGAAGAACAGTTCAATACACTTGCTCCCCGCAAGAACCCACCACACCCAGTAGTAAAAACACACCTCTGAACTCGACACAGATATCCAACCCAATGTAGAAACCTAATGCACCACTACAAACGTAAACCCCATACGATTTGTAGTTTATGCAAACACAATAAAATAGAGAATGAAAAAGAAACACAGTTCTGCACACTGCAGTTCAATACATAGAGAAGAAACTAGTGTACAAAATCTTATCTCTGATGAACCGAAAATAGAGCAGCACAATATTCACCAAATGATAGCTTCAAGAACAACGATCTTGATCTTTCTTGTTTTGAAAAACTTGTTAAACTAAGCAAACTCTCTTCGCACTTAAAAGCTCTTAGAAGCAATGTCAAAATCATTGTGTTATCGTTCTTTATTTTTGAAAGGCATGACATTGTTTTATAAGCAAACCAATTGTAAAATAGAATAAACTGACTCAATTCAATCAATTGAAAACCACAGTCAATTGATTGAAATTTTCGCAAATCATATTTTTACTAAGTTTATTTTTTGAAAACTATGTGTATTTTACGTAAAAGAGTTTTCGAAAAACATTTGAAGTTATGAAACTCATCACATAGTTAAGAATGTGCATGCATATGTTTTAAAGGACAATTCACATAAAATGCCTCTGAACCAATAAGAACACACCACGTCAACACAGTCGTATCTCTGGATAGCTATATCTTGAAGACCGCATCTGTTAGTGACAACTTTATCATGATCGTATCTCCAAAGGTTGTATCCTTGAGTGATCGTATCTATGCATGACCACATCACTTAGTACCATATCTGAGAGTGACAGCAACTATGTCACTGTATGAGGAGGAGTCGTGTCTGTGAGTCGCCACTTCTGCATCGCTATATGACCAAGAGTTGGGTCTCAATATGGCCACTTCTCCATGTGCCGCATCGTCATAAGGTTGTGGCCACATCTACATGTGTCGCATCGTCGTGTGGCAGTGGCCGTATCTACATGTGTCGCATCTGATGCATCTTTAAAGACCGAAACCGTATTACTAAAACTGCATAGTCATGTTGAAAACGTAGGCCATAATGACCTCTTAGGCAGTATTAACTTCTTAGGCCACATTGGATGAGTGAGACATTTCTAGTACATGATTTGCATTGGATACAAGAGCTCCTTCTGTATGGCTTGCAAAATCGAGAGCTGAAACCACAGAGGTTACCCCTTCTTTAATACGAGGATACCTTAGGTAAAGTTTTGGCGACCGAAGGCATTAGTGATTGAGAGTCCAAAACCACAGAGGTTACCCTTCTGTAACATAGGGTTACCTTAGGTGAAGTTTTAGCGACCGAAAACAAATGTCTTCATGAGGACCAATATAACTTCAACTAAACTTCACTCTCAGTTCTGTAAAGACTTCACCAAACATTTGAGATTAATAAAATCATTTCCATTTAACGATTATCCGACGTTATTTAATAATTTATTGTTTTATAATTTGTTCACCAGTTATAGCGTCTCCGAACACATTATTTAAATTTGTTAAACACTTCAAATTTGATGATCCATAAAAATAAAAAAAAATAATCAAAAGATGTGAAAATTGTAATAATCTAACCTTAGCGTAAAAGAATGTTTTATTAATTATTGACACTATATTGATAATGTAGGTTTTAGATTTGATTAGATATAAATGTTTAGTAAAATATATTTAATATAAAATATTCGTTGATATATTGCTTATTAAATATTTTTTATGTATAAATTTATATATAATCTATAAAATATTCTCATTTTATATATTTTTTATATTAAAAATTTATTTCAACAATTTATTCTTATATGTTTGTATTATGAATTATAATTACTGTATTACACATACAAGTATATATAAATTTTGAATTGATAAATTGACTTATTGGATTAAAAGTGTATGATAAAATCAGTTAATAAACTAATTAGTAAATGAAAGATGACTTAATCGACATAATTACAATTATTATTTTATAAATAGAAAAAATTATAGACAAAACATATTATTTTGTAATTATAAAGATCCTTTCATAAAATAATTAAATTTTTATTGAAATTTTTAATGTTTTTATTATTTAACTTTTAAATTTTTATATAGTTTTATTATTTAAATAAATTTTACATTCTAAACTAGTTGATTTAATAAGTATTAATTAATTTACTTTTTATTTACTTTTAAATATTATTTTTTATTTATCAATTTAAGATATATTAAGTTTATTTTTACATCTTTCATTGTATAATTTCAAATATTATCATGTAAGAAAATATCAGTTATTTTAATTTATAATGCTAAATATGTTTTAATTTAAACTACTTAAAAATTAAGAAGCAATCAAATAAATAATTAAAAAAATACTGTAATAATTAATTGCTTTTAATATGTTATACTATTATGTAAGAGAATATACCATGTCATAATTTCTTTCGGTGTTATCCTTCAATTATTAAAATTTATTTATCTATTTTATTTAATAAATAGATAATTAAATGATTTTTCCTTATTTTAAAATAATTAAATAATTTTTATTTTAGAATAACATTTATATATTTTTTTAATATTCTTTTTATAAAATATATTAATTTTTTAAAATTAATTATTCATATAATAAAATTACACTATTATATATTTTATATATAATAAATGTAAATACACTTGTGGACCCACAAGCTAAGAAAGATAATTTTACTATCATAGACATTACAAAACATATGAATATATATTATAATTATCAACTCCGAAAATACTTATAAATATATATATATATATATATATATATATTTCAAAATAAGAATTTAAAAAATAATTATAAGATATCATATATAAATTCTTTAAAATAATCTATAAAATTAAAAGACCGCTCGATCAAGAACATTTTTTATTTACTCTTTACAATGTTATATGTTTTATTGTAAAATATAAAAAAAAAATTGAGTAAGCTAATATTTTTAAGATTTTATCATTCATCATCATTAATAATTTAACAAATTTTACAGTCATACCGACTCAAAACATTCATTAAAATATCACACTTCATTAACACATTCTAAAATAATTTCTTCTTATTATATTACTACTCTAAATGGTAAATTTATACAATCTTCCTATTAATGAATTAAAAATCTTGTATAACATAATTAGTTTTCTCAAAGCTTTAATGAAGATGATGAGATTTCAGTTGAATTTAATTATTAATATGCAATTTGAGATTAATTTCATTCTCTCGTATTTCAAAAATAATTATTTTAATACCATGATTAAAATTAAGTATTTTATTCGAAAAATCGTACGTTGCTCTACAATTATCATTTTAACTTATTATGAACTCCAAATTCTAGTTAAATTTATTAAGAACTCCAAATTAATTTTAACTTTCATAAAAAATATAAAATAATTAAAAGATGAGGAAATTTTAATAATATAACATTAACGCTAAAAACGTTTTTTGATATAGTGAATCTAATAAAAGGAAACAAATTTTTAAATTAAAGTTTGAATAGACTACATCATACATATGGTGTTACACATCCCACGTTGACTAAAGATGGGGCCTTTCAATAGTTTATAATATGGGTGTAAACCTCAATTTCCAAACTGGCTTGTAAAGTGAGATTTACACCCATATTATAAACTATTAAAAGGCTCCATCTCTAGTTGATGTAGGATCTCCAACACACCCCCTCACACCGAGACTGCTCAACTCGTGCATGGAACTATATTGTTTAAGGGTGGTCAGATAGCGGCCCGATAGCGGGTGGCCCAACAACTATGCTAGGATTGGCTCTAATACCATATCAAGAAGTGAAATTTAAGTCTAACTCAATCTTACAAAACTGGCTAGTATGATAGGTCACACATGGACTTATCATCTTCATCTTCCGGAAGACCCATATGTGTCACTGAAGACTAACATCTAATCCAATATCCAAGACTTAGATTCAGTAAATCTAAGAAAAATGACTAATCCAATACCCAAGACTTAGATTACCAACGAATCGAAGAGAAATGACTAATCAAATACCCAAAACTTAGACTGTCAATGAATCTAAAAGAAAGTATCAAGTAAGTTTAAACTGCCAATACTGAGAGTCTACCAGCAGTCCCAGATTGTATTAACTCCCTCGTCAACTTCTCACTACCTAATATCTTTGTTAGTCTACGTGGCTATATATATATATATATTTTTTTTTTTTTCTTAACAATAATAAAAAACATGTTGGATTCTCTTAAGATATTTACAACTTAATATGATTAATTTTAAAAATTCAGTCGAACATATTATTTTTAAATATTTAATTTTGTGATAACTAATTTAATGTTGGTTTGTTTATTGAAAAAAAATACTGATATTTCTTAATATTTATAAGTATTTATCGAAAAAATTTGTTAATATTTACCAAGAAAGAGAGAAATTAACCACTTTTTCTTTGAATGCACTTATACGTGACTTAATGGCAAGTGAGAGAGAGAAAAAATTATTTAATAAATAAATTTTAAAATAATAAAAATAATAAAGATTGATATATTAAAAATTTATTAAATGCAATAAGCAATTTGTATCGTTCATAAAGCAATTGTCAACGCTTTAGTTAAATTTGTTAAACACTTGAAATTTGATGATCCATCAAAAAATATAAAATAATTGCAAGATGTGGAAATTGTAATAATGTAACCTTAGCGTAAAAGAATCTTTTATTAATTATTGACAATATATTGTTAATGTAAGTTTAAAATTCGATAAGATATTAATATTTAGTGAAGTACATTTAATATAAAAAAATTATATGTTAATATATTGTTTATTAAATATCTTTTTATATATAAATTTATATGTGATCTATTTAATTATTACATGTTACTATTTGAATAAAATTGAATAATTATAATTTGTTTATTAAAATGCATTTTATATAATTTTTTATATTGAAAATTTATTTTAATAATTATTTATATATATATTGTTTGTATTATGAATTATACTCATATATATATATATATATATATATATATATATATATATATATATATATATATGAGTATATATAAAGACAAGTGTGGGAACAATATTTAGAAAATAATAATATTTTTCTTACTCCCATTATATAAATACTTGTATTTATATGTATTTTTGTATATCTTTATGTTATAATTTGAATTACTATAAGTTTTGTAGAAGTCGTTATTATGTTTATAGTATGTAGAATTTGTTAAATCTGTTAAATGTTGTAACAACCTAGAAAATCTGTCATTTGAGTGAGATGGTAGAAGTGGAATGAGCACTTGATTATTATATTATTAAACTAAAAACGCGTATTTATAGAAAAAGTAAGTAGTTAAGTCTCATTTCAACCCAAGTCATCATCTCTCTAAAACCCCTAACTTCTTTTCCTCTGACTTCTCTCTAAGTCTCTGCTTCCATACCTCATCAGTTTTTCAAGCGGAGCCCACCGTTGGACTCGTGGCGGAGAATAGAGCAAATCTATCCGATCAGAACCTCCGTTAGAGTAAGTTCATCTCCTGCCCCTTTTCCTTAGAGCATATTTAGGTTTTTGTTTTTCCTCTACTTACTGAGCTCGCATGTGGCATCTGAGCCATCAGACGGTGCCTCTGTGAGCTCAGTTTCCTAGTGTGTTAGTCTGATCATTGATCAGAGGTCCTTTGGTGCAGATTCGAGTTCCTGAGGATCTTAAGCTTTTGGGAGTGTTAGAGAGAACTTTCACTGTGATTAAGGTAAGGGAAGCTAACCTTAGTGCTTGTTTGATTTACAAATTTAAGTCTTGAATAGAGAAGTTAATGATTGTAGTAATTATACAATTTGTATCTGGTAAAGTTTCCTGCAGGTCTTAAATGTTGAATTGAATGTTGCATGTATGAGATAGTTGTGTCAAAATTGATGATATATTGATCTGTTGAATAGATAATTTGTGCTAGGATAGATCATTCATTGCGTATGTGGCTTGATTTTCACCCAATTTAGTCATCTGAGGCATGCATGGTAACTCTGATATAGTGAATGTTGTTGATTTTTCTGCATAATTCGCCCAGGCGACATCATCTCGCCCAGGCGAGAATAGTTTCGAGTAGCAAGTATGCTCTCTGGACTGTTTTCGCCCAGGCGGGAAATTACTCGCCAAGGAGAGAAAGTAGTTCGCTCAAGCGAGGGTACACTCGCCCAGACGAGGAAGCCCCTGGAGCAAGTGTGCTCTCTGGAGTGCTTTCGCCTAGGCGAGAAATCTTTCGCCCAAGCGAGGAGGTATTCTCGCCCAGGCGAGAGTATTTTCGCTCAAGCGAAAATAGACCTTGCTCTCTGGACTACTTTCGCCCAAGCGATAAATTTTTCCCTCAGGCGAGGGGTATTTTCGCCCGGGCAAAATTGGTCTCGCCCAAGCTAAAAAAAAAAAATTTTTTTTTTTGGCTTTTTGTTTCTGAATGTTTAGCTCTTTTGGAATGCAATGTATGTATTTAGTAAAATCAATTAATTGATAATTTAAGTTTAATTGTATTGATAGTTTGGTGATTTCTTTAAATGTTAAGATTGAAGTGGAGATTGAGATTTATAAGTGAATGAATGCATGAGTAGAGATCTATATTGTAATGTGATATTGTTAAGAGTGTTGATAAAGTTTGTCAAAGCCTAGGCATAGTGTTTTCAGGAAAGAAAACACCTGTGTCTTGGTTAATTAGGAAGTGCATTGTCTAAGGATCTGATCAATAACGATTGATATCCTGACTCTACTAGTAATAGGAATCAAATAGATGATCATTACTAGGTGGTGAG
>Ga0209489_110121_pt1 | contig 10948 bp, 9 predicted proteins | sample SiratrowhiteBW_FD_187527 | JGI IMG/M metagenome (GOLD analysis project Ga0209489, IMG submission 187527) | Root nodule microbial communities of legume samples collected from California, USA - Siratro white BW (SPAdes) (version 2) | ecosystem: Host-associated > Plants > Roots > Nodule | place: USA...
TTTTTTTCTTTTTTCATCTCTGTAGAAGGTGATATTACAACCATTGCTTAAATGGACAAATTCACTGAGAAATTTGGTATAAAAAAAGATTCCACATCCAAAGTCACACTATCTTAAGAGGTCATTTAATCTCACAGGTTACATGATATAGTCTGTTTCCTAGTTGGATAAAATGAAATATAAACAGCACTATCAAAGCAAAGTAAGTACAAGTCAAATAAGTTATAAAGGTATTTCCAAAAATGACATAAAGACCTTTTATTAAGTTGTGTTGCCACCCATATCACATTTGTGAATACTTTGGAAATTGAGTTAATTTGAATTATTACAAATTTGAAAATGATTTTCACAAAAAATAATATTTGTATAATAACTTAAATGTGATGATTTAATTTATTTATAACCCTATTTACCTTTCTTGAAAACTTTTCCCAAAAAGTGGAAAAATTGTTCTTCTAAAATAAAATATTTTTACTTTACAATTATACACATACTATTGTATTGATATGTTTGCTAATATATATTTTTTTTACAACTATACACATGCTATTGTATTAACATGCTTGCTAATTTTGTTGTGGATAATAAATAATCTTTTTGACAAGTGTCATATGTCTAGTTTAATACAAATTCAATGTTTCTTAATAAAATTTGTGGTCTTAGCCCCATTGATTTTGTAGTTTTGTTTATTCTTTCTTAATATATATAATTTCAATTAATTTATAACATAAGATTTTTAGAAAATAGGGTTATAACATAATTGTTATGATTATTTCTATTTTCATGCCCAACCCAACATTTTTTTTTGAAAAAAAAGCACTTGATAATAAAGAAGAAGAAAAAGTGACACTTCGATGATTTGTTGAACTTTTTAAAAACAGGCATATAATATAGTTGCGATGGTTACTTCTATTTTAGTGCCTAACCAAACATTTTATTGAGCAAAAAAAAAAAAAAAAAAAATAAAAAAAAAAAAAAAAAAAACACTTTGATAACAAAGAAAAAAGTGACACTTACGATTATTTAATCCTTTGTTTATTATATGTATGATGATGAGATAAATTCACGAGAAGAGTGAAAAAAATTATCAAGATAAATGATATAATTATTTTCTCTAAATATGTAAATTTGTATACATGTTACAATTTATTGACTAGAAGAGGACAAAACAGTTAAATATTATGTTTACTATGTAAAAGAATTTGTATATACAGTCACACTCATTATCTTCTATTTATTTTGTGGTAACTTTGAGGTTATCTTCTTTTTTCACATTCCTCTTATGAAATAACATCAAATTCTTTTAACCTTAAATTTTAATTTTTTAAATAGTATCATAAATTTAAACGAAATCATACAAGAATAAATAAATTATACAATAACTATATCTTAAAAATGTTAAAATTAAAAGAAAATTGAGAAACTTTCGACTTACAATAAATTGAGCCCAACCCAAAGAATAGGCCTAGCATTATTTGTGTGAAGCGAATCCAACCTTTACGATACGTACAGTTGCTATTGGAGGAGAGCCACAATCCAAACAGGGCCTTTAAATTTGACGGCGAGGTCGGAAATCACCGTAGCCGCTACTTAGCCAGCGGAAGTGAAATAGAACGCGTTTGATCCCTAACTGTAACTGAAACGGGCTTTTAGGTTTGCGTTTGCGTTTGCTCTGATGCTCCACTCTTTTCTTTCGAAATCTGAATTGAAGAAGTAAAATAAAAATGGTGCAAGACTCTGAAAAGCGATTCCATTCCATCATGGACAAGCTCTTCCACCCTCCCAAACCCCCTTCCTCCTCCAGGTTCTTGTTCCGATCTTATTCTCACTTTTCAATCCATAAAATTTCATAATAACACCATAGGAATCGCGAGAAACGTCTATATTTACCCTCATTACGTCAACATTGCGTAACCGTAGTTTGCTAAATTCTAGTTACTGGTTACCAGTCTTGCATCTTGCTACTTCTGTTAATTTGTTTGCTGTGGAGTTTGATTTCGAGTGTTTAGCGTGTGAGCTTGTTCAGCATGTGCTAAAAATTGGCTCCATCGTTGGTTTTTGTGACTGAAATTTTGTAGGAAATAGGGATTGGTAATGATAACAATGTGTTTGTGGTTGTGTTTGCAGTTCATCTGGAGTGCAGTTACCAGGGAGCAAGAAACGTCCTTACCAGTCAGGGGTGATGGAGTTGAATCGGAGAGGGGATGTTGCTGAGGGACAGCAGTCTTCCTCGGCGGCCACCACCGCACTGCAGGGACCACTCTGCCGACCGTGGGATCGTGGTGATTTTATGAGGAGATTAGCTACCTTCAAATCTATGTCGTGGTTTGCTAAACCAAAGGTCATTTCTTGCTGTCTATACTCTCCTTTCTTCCCTACTGTGAGGGCGTGTTTGGGACTGGGGTTTTACAGTGAAAAACAAGGTTATTAAAATAAAAGATCATGGTAATAACATTATGTTAATCTTTTGTTTTAAAATATTATAAAATTTGGTGATATATATTGAAAATAAAACATTTCCCTCCCTTCCCTTCAAAATTTTGCTCCTAAACTCACCTAAAGTGAATCAATTATTGTGCTTTTATTACTGTGTACCGCCATCTTAGTGCCATGGTTATAATTCAATGCTTTCAGTATATGTGTGTGGGTGTGCATGCGTTGCTAAAATATAAGAGGCAGATACACCATAATAAACTGGAACAAAGGTAAAGAGTGTAGAAACCTTTTGTTGATTAGTAAAACTACAAAACATTTGGCTAATGGGGAATTTTGCTCCATTCAGTCCGTTGGTAAACTATGAAGGAATTCTTAGAAGTAACACCCTGTGCTAGTGAAAATGATTTGTCAGTCTTTTATAGATAAGCTGTTTAAGATAGGCTTGTTCTACTGAAGCTCAAAACTAATTCTATTTGGCTTTCTGCTAAGTTGTTTGCTTTTAATTAAGAATGACAGTCCTGTTGAAGTAAAAACTTATCCTCCTTTAACAATATCTGGCAAAGAATATCATCTCCTTCTATAAAGAAAGCCTCTTGTCTTGTCTCATGGTTCATGACTTCCCTTTCTCAAGAAATGATTCGGTTGTATAATTAGTAAAATTTGGTCCACTGCCAACCTCCTTTGTCTTCTTTCACCACTCTGTTTCTGCCAAATTTTATGGCATATAATTTTATTTGTGATGTTTGCGTTTCAGGTAGTGAGTGCAGTAAATTGTGCTAGTAGAGGTTGGATCAATGTGGATATTGACACCATAGCCTGTGAAGCATGTGGAGCACGTCTTCTTTTCTCTACACCGGCATCTTGGAATCAGCAACAGGGTATGTTGTTGTTCTCAGTTATTATATTACTCACAACAACATTCAATGATATGAGTTTTCTAACTAGAATGTCTTCTGTTCAGTGGAGAAGGCAGCATTAGTATTTAGCTTAAAGTTGGATAATGGACATAAATTACTTTGCCCATGGATTGATAATGCCTGCAATGAAACACTGGCACGATTTCCTCCTACAACTCCTGAGATATTAGTTGAAAATTTCAGAGAACACTGTTCTGCACTCTTGCAACTATCAGCTCTTCCACGAATTTCATCTTCAGCTATAGCCTACATTCAAAGCCAAAGCCCACTAATGGAAGACTTTCTTGGACAATCTTTGATGCTGGAGTATGGAAATGGACCTACTGAAAATTCTGGGATGGGTGATCTTAGTAATCAGGAGGAACTGAAATTGTATTATCAGGTAATAACTGATCGTTCAAAAATCTCATTTTCTGTTTCAGTAGGACAACATTTCTTCAATTAGTGTATGTGATCTGGTATGTTGGTCTCGTTTTGTGTCCATTTCCGTTGATGGTGAATGAACATGACACTTGTTTGCTGGATAGAATTTTCTTTGTCTGCTTACAGGCTTATGCACTTAATTAACATTCTTAAGAGAGATTCTTCATGTATTTTTGACTTAGGTGCTGCCTTATCAGTTGGTGCTTTCCAAAACTGAACCGGTCTTGAACTATGATTCATTTGCAAACAAATTAGAAGCAAGATTGTCAAACTCAAGAATTGTGAAAACTTATTAAACTCAACTGTTCACATAATACAAAAGTAATATTAAAATCGTTTTTCTTACTCTTGGAAGTGGGCGTTGAAACAGTAATGTTAGCTGAGGACCTTGACCCACCAATTTGAGACATTTGTAAAATGGGGACTGACAATGCATACAGTTTATGCTTTTGTAAAATTTAGACAAACAATTTCAGAGTTAAAACTAAACCACAAATTCACTATTTTGAACGGTTCTGACTGAATTTGCTCATTTTGACCAAGTCAAACACAAATGAATTGTGTTCAAGTTAGCACATTTTTTCACTCCTAGAATTATTAAACTCACTCAAGTTTAAAATTAAATTCATGAGTTTAACAACCATGATTAAGGTGGAAACTTGGCTGATGATATTATGTATATGTCTCTTCCATATATATGTTCTTCATTTTTCGGCATAACATAAGTAATCGTTGATCCTGATTTTTTATCACTAAATGGCCAAATGGTTTTGATGAATAGACTTGTATCAATATATTTTCATTATCTCTCTACCTTTTTTTTTTCAGGAAAACATCTTAGTGTATATATTAACATTTCTCTATTTTCTCCACACTATTAAATAATGATTACTGGTGCTTTCAAATTTTGTAGGCTCAAAAGCTTATAAGTTTATGCGGTTGGAAACTTCGTCCTCTACCTTATGTAGTTGATTGTAAGGATATATCAGATCAGTCTCTTAAAAATGCAACTACTCTTGCAATTCAGTCTGTTGGCACTGATGAAAATAAAACAGATGAAAATTCCATGGATTCTACTGGGGAACAAGTGGATCCCAATTCTGCAGTATTAGATTGCACCCTATGTGGGGCCACTATTGGATTGTGGGCATTCTGTACTGTTCCTCGGCCAGTGGAATCATTCAGACTAGTGGGATATGCTGAAGTGAATGGTGAAAATGCTTTTGTGGCCCACAATTTACTGAATAAAGATGATCTTGAAAATAGGCAGGGTGCCAGGCCTGATGTTGCAAATTCATCAAAGGATACTTCTTCAAGTCTAAATATGACAATTGCAGGGGGTCCTCCCCCAACAAAGCAAAACTTTAAAGCAATAATATCTCTGCCTGTTATTGGTCAGAATTTAAGGGCTCGTCTTTCTTATGATTCTAATACTAGGGATCCTGCTTTTGTTAACAAAGGTGATAATGAATCAAATTTACAGGAGAAAACTGACAATATCATTAATTCTTCTATTGGACAACTTGTTCCCGAGTCATCTGAACCCAGGGAGATCGCAGATTATGAAACTGGTTCTCAAGCAAGGATCTGCGATTCAGATGTCGCGGGCACCCATCACGCAGGACAATCATTATGTCTTAAGGATAAGACGACTATACACACAGATGCTGATAAATTGAATAGTTCAGCTGCAGGATATTGTAGTGGTTCTCAGGTTAGAGTTTTTTATTTGTCAAATGGATAGATATTCACTTATGACAATTATAGAAACAAATTATTGCCTAGTTATTATCTTTTCTGTTATCACAATTAGTAAGACTTAACAAAATGCTTGTTCATAAGTAGTTTTGCCATGACTAGTTGTTTGGAAGTCCATATTAACTAAAGAATTGCTGTACAGAAAGACTCTACAGAAGGTGAAGCACTTTCTGTTTTGCATAAGACTTCCGATGGCAAAGTTGGTAGTGACAGAGAAGTGAATCCTATTAGCAGTGAAGATGTACATTCTAGTATAGGTAAGCACTATGATATGGTTCATTGATAATTCATTAACACTGAATGTTTGAATATGAATTGCCGTGTGAAATATATTCTGACAATTGTATCATTATCTGTTTGGCATGACAATGTGTAGTTCACTTGTCAACATGAGTTAATTTATGAGAAATAGAAAGTTTATGAATCTTCATCCCTCTGCTTTCCAGAGAAGTTTAGGAACCCGGCACCTTCTGATAGAGCAACGGAATTTGATCCTATCCGGCAGCACAGACACTTCTGCCCCTGGATTGCATCAATAAATGACGGGGAACCTGGGTGGAAACAGACATTATCTGCTCTCTATCATCAGAAAAATCCGTTGCCGCGTTCAACAAATAGATCTCCCTCATCCCTTCCCATTGTTAAGGTACTTCTTGCTGATATTAGGACTTCTATTTAATCATTGGATGACTATTATATATCACAGTGACAGACCTTGAAATTATTTTAACACAATTCAATCCATTCTATGACAGACCTTGAAAGAAAACCAAAACCCTAAATCTGGATTTAAATTATTCAACAAGACCCCAAGGGTAACCTGTAGCTCAAATTATTCATTTATATAAGCGTACAAAGTGTGAATAATTGCCAATACTCTTGTAAAAAAGACAGAAAGTCTGAAATTATAGTCTTTCATATTGTCTCTATTTTACTGTGGCTTGTTTTCCAACACTGTTGCAAGTTGCATCAAACTGTTCCTTTCATCGTCTGTAAACATATGCTTGTGCTTACTGGACTGTGGAATGGTTACTTAGGGAGAATCACTGTCTTTACATTTACATATAGCACGTGTGTACTTGCAGGTGGATGATCCTGTGGGTTCAATTAGAAAGCTTTTCATGTCTCCATCAACGAAGAGATTGAAGTCCACTCATATTATGGGGCAAAATACATAGCTTTGACCCAGGACCTAGGGCATAAGAGAATTACTAATTCAAGAACAGCTCCCTCCTCGATCTAGATGTTGTGTATACTGTCATTTTTTTTCGTGGTATGCTATTCTATTTAAAAGCCTTGTAATTGTTGTATCAATGGTCTAATTTTTATTTTAACTGAAGATATATCTTGACAAAAGCAGGTAATTTGTCTGTTATTGATGATTAGTTTGTCATTTGGAACCGAGCTCCTCATATGTAATACAGATGACAGACATTACGTAGGATTGGATGACAGTGGTGATTGTTATAGAATGTGGCATGTCTTCTTACACATACTGTGGAAATCAACTAAAGAAGGGATTGAATAATACAATTTTGTCTTACTGCATTAAACCGCAGTTTGTAACAATGACCTTTGAATAAGGGCGGTTGAATCCTCTTTCTGCTACAACAGCTCTCTTGTCTCCTATCAGCTTTGCCACCCTGTAATAATATAAGTATACTTGCAATATTATCATAGGTATATATTCAACTGTATATAGCAGATATAGGAACAAAACAAAGATCCTCAAGATCAAGTCATTATACATGATTCGATAAATATTGTCCGTTTGACTCACCTAAAATATGGAGATCCTGTATTCTCCTGTACAGTTTTAACCTGACCGATCTGCTGCGCAACCTCCATGCCTCCTATTACTTTCCCAATTACCAGAGACGATGTATCCAATTCTGGTGAGTCCTTTATAGCTATGACAAATTCTGTACCATTGGGATCAATACCTACTTCTTCCTGATCAATCTCAAGCTTCCCTTTCTTTGCAACCAGCTTCATCTTTGGGGGTGGTTTTGACGGGTTTCTCACAATAATGCCTACACTTCCAGTCACGTTTTTAGTCCCAGGACATTTCTCATACTCCCTCTCCCATTCCTGGACTAGACTATTAGCTCCCAAGTCGCTACCTGTCCTCGAAGAAATTTCAGCATCCACCCCATAGGATCTAAGGCCACCATGTTGAACATAGTTGGGCATGATTTTGACAAACTCTTTTCTTCTGTAGCTAATACCAGCGGCTCCACTTACAATCTTACTGAACCTTTCAACTCCTGCAGGGACCTCATCTCCATAAAGCCCTATAGTAATGCGACCAGCAGGTTCACCATCAATAGATATGTCTAAGAATACTTGTTTGGTAGTTTTTCTTTCGGTGCAGCTAGGAGTGGTAGTCAGATTCTCTTCTGGTAGATCGCTGTTGCTTGTGTTAGTAACATTTTCTTCTGCTAAATTCAAATTTTCTTCCTGTTGGTCACTGTTACTTATGTTAGCAACATCTTCTGCTAAAATCTGGTTCTCTTCTGGTCGAGCACTGCTGCTTGTGTTAGCAACATCCTCTTCTGCTAAAACCACATTCTCTTCTGGTTGATCACTGTTGTTTGTGTTTGCAACAGCTGCTTCTTCTGCTCTTGCGCTGGATCCATCCACTGCCTGAGTACCCCAGAGAAGTAGCAAGCAAGAGTTGCTGAAGATTGTGAGCTCTCTACGTGATAATCTGCATTGCTGTTTGAGGATTGGGAAAGATGGAGAAGTGGGTATCAATTGAATTGGCGAAAGTGATGGTGGTGCCGTGCGAGTTGGAGGATTGAATGGTTGGGCGGAATATCGCACTACTCTTTGTAGCATTTCTGCGTTGTTGTATTTGCAATACTTGAGAATTGGTTTGTGTTAATGTCTGCATCAGCTGTTCATTTCATTTATAGGGAGATCATGGGATTAAGAAAAAAAAAAAAAAAAAAAAAAAACCAACTAAGGAAGAACAATAGATAGATAAAGGGATACTGATGAGATTTCATGGATAAGAAGATGCAAATAGCTGTGTTGTATGACAGCCGCTCGTTTGTTTCATGTTATAATTTTTTTGGTACACCAATTTACGTGGGTCCCTTTTGACGTTGTGAAAGAAATATGTTGAAGAGGCACAAAAAGTATGCACACATTCTTTTTTGGCTTTTCGCTTCCAGATACCATTTAGGTTTAATGACTCTTACTTTTAGGTTTACTTAAATTTTTTCAATACAACTAATTAATTATATAAATTACATTTTTGTTATATTTTTTCAACTAATCATACTAATTTAAAATGGGTTTTAATTTGAAGATAATAATAATAATAATGTTATTTTAAGACAATAAGATTTTAAAAATACAGCTAGAAACAACATTGGTGACTTGTGACTTGATATATTTTTAGAGGCATAGAAAGGAAAATCTTCTCATTTACGTTAGTTCAACTATAGTTAATATTGGTTGACACTATCAATAATTGATTGACCACTTAAAAATATTTAAATTAATAATACATTTTTCTGTTGAATTAACACAGCATACTTATTAATTTAAAACTTAAAATAAAATAAAAATTAATTTAAATTTAAAGATAATGATATACCCACAATAATTAATTGTTATTTAATGCAATTATATTTTACACCTTCTTGAACTCAAAATTACCAATTAAACAAAAATAATCATGATCCACAATTATTGGAGATGAATTTTAAAAGATTAATTCTAAATAGTATTTTAACATTGGTGACTTAATACATTTTCAAAAACATAAAATAATATCTTTACCATACTTATTTTATTTGAAATATAATTAATTTTATTAATAAACAAATAATAAATTAGTGTATTACAGTATGAGAACATGCATTCTTTTCTTTGATTAAAATTTTTACGTAAATATGCCCTTAAAAGGTTAATCTTTTTGCATATAAGTTTTTTATATAAATTTAATATATAATTGTCAGACAGAAACTTTTCTATTTATATTCGTTATTAAGAATTATATTTAAATAAAGATTTAAAAAAATATTTACACAAAATTATAATTAATAATCTGTTAATCAAAGTATTCATATTTTAGAGACTAATGTAAAATATTTACTTATTTATTCATACAGTATAACCTACTCCTTCTTTGTCCATCAAAGGTTTTGGTTTGGAGCTACTAGGGTTTTAGAAACGAGCAGCAACTGAAAATGTCGAGTTCCATGGTCACGCTCTCAAGGACCCTCTATCGCTCTCTGCTTCGAACCCCTAATGCGTATCACCAACTTCCACTACACTTTTCCACCGATCTCGTTTCCGACTCGGAGGAGCCTGACTCGCCACCCGACTCACCCGCACCCGACGCCGCGCAAGGAGAGGAAAAGAACATCGTTGATCGCCCCCTAGAGAACGGCCTCGACACTGGCATCTACAGAGTATTTCCATTCCAAATCCAATTTCACAATTAGCGCGCGCATTCTCCAATCCAATTTCAATTGTACTTGTGTTTGTTCTGTAGGCCATACTGGTTGGGAAGGCGGGGCAGATACCGTTCCAGAAGAGGCTCAAGAGTGGCACCGTCGTCACTCTTCTCTCCCTCGGCACCGGTGGGATTCGCAACAATCGGAGGCCGCTCGACAACGAGAACCCTAGGGATTTTGCCAACCGTTCCGCTATTCAGTGGCATCGTGTCTCCATTTATCCGCAGAGATTAGGAACTCTTGTTTCCAAACACGTGACTCCCGGGTGAGACTCACGTGCCACTCTTTTGATCAACGAATCACTGCACATTACTCACGGTGCTTCTTGTTGTAGTTCGATGCTCTATGTGGAGGGGAACCTCGAGACCAAGGTCTTCACTGATCCGATCACTGGACTTGCCCGGCGAATTCGAGAAGTTGCTGTTCGTCGGAACGGTAACTCTTCACTCTGTGTTAATTTGATTGGTACTGTTGGATTTTTGAATGACTCTGCCGCTGTTGTTTCTAGCTCTGGATTTGCTCTTGTATGTGTGCTTTTATTGTCTTATCCATTTTTCTTTTAAGAACTAGGATCGAGAAGTCTTATTTTTGTGAAGCAAAATTATTTATGAATGCTTGTTGTCTTGTGTTCTTCTGCCTTATACTCCATGACTCTTGTTCATCAGAAGGGTTGCTTTTCTAGCATTCTACTATAATGTCATGTTACTTGGTTAATTGCTGCTTTGTATAAATCATAATCCCTTGTTTTTTACTCAATTTCGTCTTACCTTAAAATCATGAATTTATCAGCTCTATCAATGAGAATATCGAGCCTTGTATTACTTAACCTTTTTATATTGTGTAAGTGTGCTCAAATTCATGATTCAATATATGTAAGTTTTGTCCCCTACTCCTTGTTGATCTTGCATAGAGGAATTAGTTGTTAGAATATCTTAGTGTGTA
>Ga0209489_110125_pt1 | contig 10944 bp, 6 predicted proteins | sample SiratrowhiteBW_FD_187527 | JGI IMG/M metagenome (GOLD analysis project Ga0209489, IMG submission 187527) | Root nodule microbial communities of legume samples collected from California, USA - Siratro white BW (SPAdes) (version 2) | ecosystem: Host-associated > Plants > Roots > Nodule | place: USA...
CTAAGTTCTAGACCAAGCTTCAAATCTTCATGAATCTTCATGCTTTCCACATAAGATCATAGGTCTTGAACTTCTTCACACATGGTTGGCTTCATCAAATTACTGCAGCAGTCCACTGGTGCTAACAAAATTAAATAGTCAACTTATTAAAACTTTCTAATTTTCTATCTCTTATACTATTCCATTATATTCACATCATTTTTTCTTTATATATCCTTTCATTATCTGACTCTTCCACTTATCTCCTTGTTTTACATGTTCTTTGATTCTTTGACTCTTTCACTTATCTCTTTCTTTTATCTCACTTCTTCACTTATCTCCTTCCTTTCTCTAATTGATCTCAATTTTTTTTATTTTTCATTATTTTTAATTAATTTTAAAATAATTTGTGCAGTTTCAAGGAAAGCATTATAAATTTAGAATTTAAAAATTAAATTTAAAACTTACCAAAGGACACAATTAAAAGATAGTAGGAGACTTGAGACTTTACAAGATACTACAATCAAGTTCATTGTTTTAATAATCAAATTTTATATAGTTATATTCAGTGATATATATATATATATATATATATATATATATTAGTTTTTAATTTTACATAAAATTATACAAATATGTCAATCAAAAGATATCAATCAAGTTATTCAAAACTTCAAAAAAAAAAGAAGAGTTGAACTTTTTGTTGAATGACAAAAAGAAGCTATGAATAAATTTATAAAAATAAACAAAAAAATAATTAGAAAACACAGATGAGTCTTCTTTGAATGAATAATATAGGTGAAGACAGTAATAAAGTAGTCAACGAAGATGCTCAAACTAATGATAACGGGAATGAAATTACGAAACAAAATAATTCTAATATTAAAAATATATGTGATGTCGATAGAAGGATATTGATATGAAATTGAGAAATTTAAGGACTTATTAATAAAAAACAACTCTATTAAGATAATTGATATAGATTTTCCAAAAGATAAGTACTCAATACACTTTTTTTTGCATCATATTACATCCAAAAGATTAAACAAAATAGTTTTATTATCTATTGAAAAAGATATTTTAAGTAAAATTAATTATAATAATTTAATAGATAATTTTATATCATAAAAAACTCAAAAAAATAAATTTTAAATAAAAATACATAATTTTAATCATTTTATTAATTTAAGAAAAGCCTATTTTTTTTTTACTTCTAGGTCTCCTAAAGTCTTGAACTTATTCAAATACGGTTGACGGTTGAGATACTAAACTTTTAGCCTAAAATTAAGTTGTAATACATGCTAATTAAACTTTTGGCTAAAATATTAAATAAATAAGTTGTAACTTAATTTCATTATTATAACAAGCGACGAGTAAAAAAAAAAAAAGGGCTCCCTACGTTTATATATTAAAAAACTTAATCTAACTTATTCAATCAATAAAGTAATATAGTCAAATTTAATGCATGAGCTAGTTTCTCATTTGAACATTTAAGATCTGGCTGGACGAGTTTCTTTATAAATAATTTTATGAAGAAAAAATGTAACTTTAAATAAGTTGATTTGCAAAAAAAAAAAATTATAATTTTTCTAAATTTCTAGTTTAAACTTGTGTATACTCTGAAATTATTAGTTTATACAAAAGTTATTTTTTTAAAATAATATTTATGAAGAACGTGGTCTAAACTATTAATTGTCTTTTGTCTATCTTCTTTAGTTTCATTGTCGAATCTTGACTATGATCAACAACGTTAACTATTATGTACTATTTGCTGGTTTCATTAAAACCTCATACGCGACAGACCAAATTTGTGTTGGATTCATGCATGCTTCTTCTAATTGGCATTCCTGCAATGACCCAACTGTCTGAACGTGTTCCTAACGTGTTTCACTTGTCCAGGTTTATTTACATTGTGGGTGACTTTGCTTCTCACATGTGAAATGAAACTCACATGTCCATTTTTTCTCCCTACCAAATGTACTTGCTAGGTTGGTGGTAGGCATTGAACCAACTAGATTCATATGCTACTTCATTATGGATTGAACCAAAATTGAGTCAACTTACTATAATTGAGGTTAATCTATCACAGATTTGTAGATTAAATGAGTTGGTTTACGTTACGTATTCAAGTGTAAGGTGATGTCATTTCCTTGTGTGTTGGGCTATTGTTCTCATTTTTTTTTTATCTCTCCTATATTTCCCTCCTCAAATTCTTTTAACAGTTCATTTTAAAATATTTTTTTCTTTCAACTTTATAACACTAAAATGTAGGTGTTTATTTATTTCATCAAATATTAACTACAACTAAAAAGTATTATAAAGATAATAATTAAAAATAAAGTGTCAATTTATATAAGTGGACAATAAATTATTCGAATACTATTAAACAACATTCTAGTTTTAAAAAAAATTAAAGTGTCAAAGTTACGTAATTAAAATTAATAATACTTATAATAAGAAAAAAAATATAAAGAATTTTTTTAGAGGGTTGAGTTAACTTATATCTAATTAAGAAAATGAGATTTAATTTGACTCACGAAGATATATTTTTTTAATCCCTCAAACTTATAATTGATTAACTTATATATTTATCTATATATATATAATGTGTATATATATAATGTATAATATATATATATATATATATATATATATATATAAATAATGTATGCATTCACATTGAATGCATGTATATGTTAATTAGAGTTTTTTTTTTTTAAAAAAAGTATACTTTAAGTATGAAAATATAATTGGTTGAGTTGAAGAGGAGGTGAATTGAACTTTAAAAGATTTTTGTAATTTAATTCTCAGAGAACAGTTTTTGCAATTAGAAAATCTTTAGTGAAACTCAATGATCAAGAATATATAAGGTTCACTAGAAAATAAATTGGCTTCAAGTTCAAATGAATTGATTCCTTGTTGTGACAGAGAAGACAATTTATACAAGATTACCAAGTCTGATGCAATACACCAAAACTACAGTTCTGCAATGGCTCAAGATAAAGGCAACCAATTACAAAGATTCACAATCACTGATAGCACACCAAAGATAGTATCATAAATTAGAATTTAGATACTGATATTGATTTACAAAAAATCAAAGAAGAATTAGTAGCTTCACGCAGTAAGATCAAATGAGAATATCTATCAAGGTAAAATCTAATTTTAAGACACAATTACTGCCACAAAACAAGATTAATAGATCTGATCACACTAATTTCAAAATTGAATTAAACACATATACAGGTACTTCAGAATATACAAATTGCAGCAAATTAACCAGATCAAAAAATCAATTATCAATTAATCCCAATGATCAACACAAGAACAAAATGCAATTCTTGTAGTAAGAATGTCAAGAACCACACTACAGTAATAAAACTTCAAGTATGCAGAAACACAGATATCAAACTATACAGAACAACTTCCAAATAAGATTTATTTAGAATTAAAACAGATGTGAAATATTACAGATTATCAAATTTTTCAGCAACTTAACCATAACCGAATTAATTTCCAATTAATTGCAGTAGGCCGCACAAAAACACAGATCAAGATTGTGAGAGAAGGTTCAAAAAGAAGAGACACAATCAATTTTATACTGGTTCACCCTTCCTCAAGGGCTACGTCCAGTCTTCTTTGCACCACTTGCAAAGAAAGTTTCACTAAATCAATTAATTGTTCACATACAATTAATCAACCAATTCCTACTCCCTGTAAGAATAAAGAAACCTGCTAAATTGATCCACTACTCCCTGCAACTCCCAATCAATTCAGTTGAAACACAAGGTTAAATCTTATAGCTCAAAACCAATACAATTGTTCAAAATTTTCATAGAATTATAATGACAACACAAATCTTGAATCAAACAAGTTCAAGAAAGGTTGAAAATAATTCCCTGATTAGTGCAGAAAGAAAGGCCTATACACAGTCTTGAAGAAATCCAGTAGCACACTACATTGGTCAGAATTGATTCTTTAAGTAAAAGTCCCCTTTCAAAAAGATCAAAATGATTCTCTCACAGTGGTTCTCACAATTGATGCTCAAAGAAAAATTCTTATTTCGTATATGTGTCTATATGTATATCTACTTTGAAAAGCCCATTGTATTTATAAGAGAAGAACCCAAACCGATTTAAAAAAAAAGTTACTTCAGTTTTGTCTAGGCACGAATAAATTGATTTTGCTAAACGCGAAATCAGCTTATATTTGTCGAGTACCTCCAAAACTATTTTTAACAAAAGTTATACCTTTCTTTTTATGGTTTGATTTAATCATTTTAGACCATGTGCTAGTGAATTTTTCCTCATATGTGCATAGATTCTCTTTCACAGCGAATCATACCCACTCACACTAAGACAAAGCCTAAGACACACTTTCATCTTCTTGCTTCCTTTGGCTTGCTTGGCTTAATCAAATCCTTTAGTATTGTGAGAATACTATCAAAGTGTAATTTAACTTTACAAATTTTGTAAAGTGAGGTTTACACCTACTTATAAATTATGAAATGATCTTATCTCTAGTTGATGTAAGATTTCTAACACAACACCTTTTCATTTTTTTCATCTTGTCTTCCTCTTTCTAATTTTATATGTAAATGTTATTTCTTTTATGCATACATACTATTCTTTCATTCTTATTGTGTTGTTTTGTCTAACATAAATCAGACGCATGTTGGTCTCTAATCAAGGTTTTATCGATCATGAAAGACTCGAGCTGAATATTTATTTATCAACATCCCCACATACTGAGATTTTCCAACTGGTACGTGAGACTAGATATTTATAAGTGATCCAATAGTGATCTAATAGTAGATAATATGATAGGCTCAACAAACCTCACTAGAATATACTCTAAATGACGTTGACGTCATCTTAACTCTATATTTAAATATTATTTTTAAATTTATTTAATCATCTTAGTTAAGTTTCTTTCATAAATTAATAAGTTTAAGGTTTTTTTATTGCAAGACTAATCTTCAATTTAGGATTTAAGCAGGTGGAAAAGGTTGACTATTTCTTCTAAATGATATATTATAGAAAATTGAACTGAAGTCCTTTCCCACAATTTTAGCCCCACTAATTCGTAATATATTTTTAAGTTATATAAAGAATAAAAACACATACTTTTTGAAATTGATATAATTATATAGAAAAAAGTTAAATATAGCATTTGAGGTAATATTTTTATCATTATCTAATTAAATTCAGAGTTTTATCTTGCTAATATGTGATCACCTTTAATAAAATTCTTTCTTAAATAACGTATCCACGAACAGTTCTAATTTTAATTAGAATATTTAGCATGCTGCATCTATGTTATTGTTTTAATTATATTATTATTCTAATTGTTTATTTTAGTGGCGAAATCAAAAGGAAACATGAAGTGAATAAAGTAGGATTAATGTCTTCTTTATTTTCCTATAATAATTACAAAAAAGAAGAAATTAACACTTTAAAATTGTAAGCATTTTATGATGTCTTCTTTTAGAAAAATGTTCATACTTATCCATCCACAACTCTTTGACTGACCAATAATTATTCTTCAAAGATAAGCCATGTTCGTACTATTTTCGTTACACGTTTGCTTCACTATTGGGCTATAGTGTCAGCCATGAGGTCAGAAGAGGTACCTAATGCTTGGGTTTTGATTTGTAAAAGGACCAATCCTTTCATTCACATAAAAAAATATCATTACATGTTCAATTCATATGGCATTTTATGTAGACTTTATATTATTTTAATATTTTTCATAGAAACTTATCATATAATAGATCTTAGAGCTGTTGCTTGGGAAATTTATTTCAAAATGTGTTCTAGTATGTGTAGAAGTTCTACATGTATTAAAAGTTGAGGTAATGTCATATGAACACTCAATTCCTAATCCTACGAAAGTGAGTTTTTGAAATATTTTAAATGATCATACTGACTACATTAATGACTTTAAAATATACTTAAGAATGTCACATTACTTAATATTCAAGACTAATAATAATTTATAAACATAGTTCTTTTTTGAAAGTGTTTTATGTTGTTTACTCAAGATTTATGAATGAAGATCTTCCCGTTCTCTGGTTTGTTAATAAGTGATATTAATGTTAATGATTCGTATTGATGATTAATTCACGATAATATAAATAAGATCATCGTAATTAAAAAATATTTTCATTACAAAATATACTAACCGAAAAGAGACTCGTATTTAAATAAAAGCTTGTCGGTATTCAAATATAGCTTAGAATTTTAAGTTGTGAAAAAAAAAAAGTAAATTAAACAATATACAGATAAAAAAAATACAAATTTATTAATTTAATAATATTAAATTTTTTTAAGTTAATGACATTTGATTACTCATTAATAAAAGTCTTTCTATTATTATTTTGATTTTACAACACATATATAAGAGAGCTACCAAATACTCAAAGATACAATTATTCATTTATATTGACTTGTGCTAACTATGAATAACAAACTTTAACTCCAAACACTTTAAATAAAAATGAAAAAAAATAGAACAATTAATTGAACCCTTCACTTAAGGGTCTCTTCCACTTTTCAAAGAATTCAAGTGTTGACAAAAGTAATAAAACATTTTCATTTTTTTTAATTTTTTTCATCACATCACTTATTACGTGTGTTTTTTTTTTTTTTTTTTCTTTTTTTTTTTTTTTTTTTTTTTTTTTTATCCATTTTTTTCTTCACACTTACTTAACATTCTATGATGGGATGTGAGAAAATCATTTGTCTAGTTTTCATGCTATGGCTCGTTCTAAAACTTTATGTTAAATAACTACATGCTAGATAAGATAACACTAATTTTTTTAAAGAGAAAAATTGGATAATATTGTAAAATAAGAACCCCTTTTTCTTTTAAGTGAATATGTCCTTCATTTTAATATATTGGTGAATACAGAACCCTTGTTCGTTTTTCTTCTCCGATACACTACTCCAACAAACCTTTGTACAGAAGAGAAAAAATATGAACTAGACGACAAAAGAAAAAAAAAATTGTATATTTTGTTTACATTATTCAAAGGAATCTTAAAGCATCTAGTTGAATATTCTTGGGTCCAAAATTTTAATCAAGAAGCTACTAGAGTTTTTGTTAGGATATATCTTTACAATAATTAAATGCTACTTTTTTAAGAACTCTATATTCTTGTTCTTTATCTCACTTTTGAGTTGTTAAGTTCCTTTTGCTGCTTTAAATATGTAAAAGGAGAAGTGATTAATCTTTTTCCAATTTATGGAATTTCACAGATTATTATGCTATAGTAATTGTCTAAATTATTATGTGTATTTACAATTTCACTGAAGAGGAAAAATTCATGTATGGTCTTTTATATTGAAGTTTCTAAGTTCTTCATACTTTTTTTGGACTATTGGAGTTTTTTTTTGGGTATATAAAATAAAATTTCATGCTTGTACTTGCTAGAATGAATAGTTAACAAATTCTTTGGGTATTAATTATTTTGTCTAGTCTCTTTAAAGTTTTTAGTACACATAATACTTAATCCTTATAGAAAACATCAGATAGAGATTAAAAGCAAACATTTATATATACCAAAGAAATAAATATCTCAGACTAAAAGAATAACAAAAAAATGTAGAAACAAATTCAAAATAAAAGCAAAACAATATATTATATCCATAAATCAACCATATACTTAATTTTTTTTTCCTAAAAAAATTTACTATATTTTACTTTTCTTAGGTTTAAAGTTTGTGTGGATTATTTGATGAAAGACATCATAAAAATTGAACAAGGTAAATTTATATAAAAGACTCACTATCTTTAACTTAAAAACATACTAGAATAAGTTTGTGATTCTTTTATATATTAATTTTTAGACCTTTCTATTCAGTATGAAATATTCCAACTCAAGTTGAATTACTAAAGCATAACATTGAAAATTGGAGTGGATAGGAGTGATTATATGTGAGGATGTAGGACCATTGTAAAGTAAAAGGTTTGTGGAGAATAAGATAACATGAGAATGAGATTTGCTTGAAATGCTTATGAGATGTTAGTCGCTTTCGTGAGTGTCCACGTTGGCTTCTAAAGTTGCAATCCAATTCATAAACGAACTAAGAACAAAAGACAAGTCATTCAATGCACATAAAGACATGAATCAATTATTATTTCTCTTTTTTTTTTTTATCTATTTACTTTTAAAAGATGTAGTTGATTAGCATGCTTGAGTTCTTATCGTTGTACTTTTAAGATGTTAGTTTTTCCGATTTATAAAAAGTGTATAAAATATTTAAAATTAGTAAATTGATAGTATTATTATGAGCTTTTAAAAATAAAAGATATTCTAAAAGACAACTATACAACAATAAAGCTCATATCTCACTTAATGAGATCGCACTGCTCTATTGAATTTGGCAAAATCAACTTTATAGAGACATCCTTATGAAAATAAATAGAAACAATAAGAAAAGGGTTTGACGACTAAATTATAGTTTAGTTTTTTCTTTTTTAATTTTAATTCATATTTTGGTGGTCTTTTTTTTTTATATATATTTTTGTCATTACATTTTTTAAAAGATCTGAAGTTTTGATTCAAACTTCAACATTACACATGCTTTATTTATTTTTTTATTAACTATATTATTTCATTATAGAACTTAGAGGAATATATGTTGGGTCTAAAATTCATAGTCTAAATATAAAAAAAACGTGTACAAAATTGATAATTAGATCAAATTACGATTTTTAAAATATATAACAACTAAAATGACAGAAAAAGTTAGGAGAATCAAAATTGAGGATAAAAATATTGAAGAGGGTCGAAATTATAACTTAACAAAAACATATACAAATTAAAAAATAAAATTGAAATGGTTTATTTTAATATATGAAATTTATCAAATCTGGTCTTAAAATTTTATAAGAATAAATTTAAAAAAGTATAGCAAGAATCTTTAACTCTCCTCTAAAGCTCCAAACATCTTTATTATAAATTTCAGTATTTAAGTTAATATGAATTAATGATCTTCTTTATTAGACTTTATCACAATTAAAACTTTTCATCCTTATCAAGGTATGAATGGAGTCAAATAATTAAAAACGAAAATGACACTTAATTAAAAATAATTTGGGATATGGATTAAAGGCCTTACTCACTAAAAACCTGATTCCTTCACTTCTCTTCTTTCTTGTGTGCAGGACTTAGGGCAAGTTGAAGAGAATTGATTGGATGTAATCACAGTGAGTTTGTTAGAAAGTTTGACTGAAAATTATGTGCTCCAAACTGGTCAAGGACATGGCCACCACCATTCCAATAGGAAATTCAGGGAATTTGGTTGGTCTCATCTGCCATAAAATATCTTGACTTAGCTTCCCATTAATGTAGTTTTCCACGTGCAGTTTGCCTAATTCAAAGAAAGAATCAATCGCACTTATCCATTTTCAAAGTGCCTTTGCTCATACCACTCTTCTTTCTTCTTACTTTCTCATTTCTAATTCCTCATAACTTTAGGAGGAACCATGTAAGTGTTATTTCTGTTCATAATTTTAATTTTATTTTGGTAATATGTATAATGCATTATGGAGTAAATTGTAATGACACAATCTTTGAAGCTTTTTCAAATTACTGGTAACTCAACATTCTCGTTTTCATTTAACGTAAAATTTTCCAACTTATATTTGGATTTTTAATAATTTCAGCTTTAAATGTGAGTTGTCATTCACTGTATTGTTAGAATTTTTAAAGAATATGTTCCTTATTTTAGAAAATGAAGAGAATTAAAAAATAAACTTTGATAATTATAGTATTAATTACATAATCCTAGTATTAATAACATGACAATGATGTAAATAAAGAATAAAATTATAGAAAAGGGTAAAATAGGAAACATCTCAAATTAGAATACACTTTTTTTTTTCATCGTTAAAGCTGGTTTTTTTTTTAGGGTAGATGTAATTATAATATTTTTAAAACTTATGAGTTTGTATGTGTAATATTAAAGAGTGTCAATATAATATTTTACAATAAAAGAAGGCTTGTGTAGAATTTGAGAAAACATCGATTTAATTTGAGAAAATCTTATAGTACAGTTATAATATTCACTTAAAAGTCTCCTAGTTAAAATCAATAATAATTTATAAATATTTTTCTTTTTCAATTTTTCCTATTTCTTAAGACAAAACAATGATAAAGTTAATAAATGCTATATTTTTATAATATTTCGGATGCAATTACATTATTATAAGGCAAATCTCTAAATATCAAGAGAATCCTGCAGGTTGAGGTTTTCGTAAATTTCTTAATATGTATTCAATTTTTAAGGATAAAATAAATTATCAAATTTAATTCAAAAAGAAGATAAAAAAATTATGATTCCGTGGTAAAAAAGTTCTTACGGAGTTTCACACACACATATATAACAAAACTGTGTAATAAAAAAAGAATTGTGTAATAAAAAAAATTTGTCTGACGTAACTCTTACATAAGGCAAATGTGTAAGAATTACGTAGTATACATCTATTTAGTTGGATTTAAAATTTTGAAAAATCTTTAATTTGTTGTAAATAAAAAACTACTATAATTCTTTTGAGAATATTCTATCGCTGTAATGAATAATGCGTTGTGCCTAACCTCAAACTATTGAAGTATAGCTTTATTCTTCGATCTGCACACGAGGCACGAATTTTCTTTAGATACAAGAAGTAAGCGAGTAAAAGTTAGGAGATAATAGTATACAACTATATGTCATGTATAATTGAATTTGTGTTTTAAAGAGTGAAGTATATAATTGAAAATATAATAGTATTCAAAATATATTGATTTCTTAAAATCTAGCTTTTTAAAAATATACACGTTTTTATCTCTAAATTCATAAATGTTTTTACATGCAATATTATGTTTTTTTTTCAATCTTAATAATGTTACATACAAAACACATATCACGATCAGTTACCATAAATTTTATAAACCACAACTTACAAATTTTATATATA
>Ga0209489_110129_pt1 | contig 10937 bp, 3 predicted proteins | sample SiratrowhiteBW_FD_187527 | JGI IMG/M metagenome (GOLD analysis project Ga0209489, IMG submission 187527) | Root nodule microbial communities of legume samples collected from California, USA - Siratro white BW (SPAdes) (version 2) | ecosystem: Host-associated > Plants > Roots > Nodule | place: USA...
TTCTGCACTCCACTCAGACCAAGGCTTGTCAACAGCAGTACCATCAATAACAGTTTTAGGAATATAAGGGCCATTCACAATTGCATCCCAAATACCTCTATCCAAAGATTCAATAAAGATTTTCATTCAGATTTTCCAAAACTGATAGTTAATACCACTGAACAAAAGAGGTCTATTTATAGAAGCACCCTCACCAAAAGGTAACTTTCCCTCAGCCATAGGATCGAAAACTTGAATAACTTTCAAGACTTAGCTCTTGATACCAATTGAAAACGTTTTAGGCTAAGTTCAAGAGGGGGGGTGAATTGAACTTTGAAAGATTTTAACCAATTTAGACCTTTGAAAATAGTTTTCGCAATCTGAAAAACTTTAATGAATCTTGGTGCTAAAGATATAGGGTGCAGTAAAGAAACAAATTGATTCAAGGCACGAATGAATCAATTTGTTATACTGACAGATATAAGCACACAACAGATTCTCAATCACACAGAATTGCAATTTCACAGCAGCACATTAATCAGATCAAATTCACACAGTTCCAATAGCAATATTACACTCAGATCAAGATCATACACAACTACAAATTTGAATGAGAGCAGAGAGGAACATAATTACAAAATACTAATTTAAAACTCCTAACACAACACTACACTGATTTCAATCAATATTAATAAATCTGATAAAGTTTCCTACCACGAGTAATTGATGCAGAATTGAAAATTATTCAGAATGCAGATTCAATTATTCAGTTTCACCAAGAACACACAACAATGATACCAATTCTGCAGTATTACAGTAATTCAGCCAAAGTCAATTATCAGTTAATTTCAATGTTAGCACAGGATCAAATACACAATTCTTGCAGTAAAAGTATCAAGAATCACACTGCAGTAATGAACTCTTAAGTATGCAGAAACTCAGATTCCTAATGTTACAGAACAACTTTCAGATCAGATTTGTTCAGAATTAAAACTGATATGTGATATTGCAGATTATTAAAATTTCCAGCAATGCAATCAATTTCCAGTTAATCTAGTATGTAATACAATGTTTGAAAGAAAAACAGTCTGTTAATCAAGATTTCATGAACAACTACAGTAGAATAATCAGAATCAACACACAATTCAAGTTACATTGCACACATCAATATACAGCAGAGTACTTAAACCAGTTTTATCAAGATTACCAAAAATTAATTCAATCTTTCAATTTAATTCAATGTGCAGTGCAAGAACAAATCAAAATTATAAGAAAAGGGTTCAAGAAGAAGAGACACAATCAATTTTATACTGGTTCACCACACAGGGCTACGTCCAGTCTTCTCTGCATTGCAAAGAAAATTCCACTAACTCAATTAATTGTTCACATACAATTAATCAACCAATTCCTACTCCTCGTAGAAATCAGAACCCTGCTAAATTGATCTACTGCTCCCCGCAGCCTCCAATCAATTTCAGTAGAAACACCAGGCTAATTCCTATAGCCCAAACCAGTCAATTTCTACTCCCCGTAGAAATCAGAAACCTGCTAAATTGATCTACTGCTCCCCTCAGCCTCCAATCAATTTCAGCAGAAAACCCCAGGCTAACTTCTATAGCCCAGACTAGTCAATTTCTACTCCCCGTAGAAATCAAGAACCCTGCAAATTGATCTACTGCTCCCCGCAGCTTCCAATCAGTTTCAGCAGAAAACACAGGCTTACTTCTAAAGCCCAAACCAGTACAAACGTTCAATGAATTTTACAGAATTACAATGAAAACACCTCAATCTTGATTCAAACAGGATCAAGAAGGGTTTAGAAAAACTCCCTGATTGACGCAGAAAGAAAGGCCTGTACACAATCTTGAAGAATCCCAGTAGCACACTTTAGTCAGAATTGATTCTTCAAGTAAAAGCCCTCTTTCGAAAATGATTCTTATCAAAACAGCAAATCTCTCATAGTAGTTGTCACAAATGAATTTCAGAAGATTGTGTTTTTCAAAAATGTATCTCTCTTCTTTCTTTTCTCTGTTCTCTCTTTCTTTTTCTTGTTTTTCGCACTTGAAAAACCCACTGTATTATAGAAGAAGAGCTCAAACCAAATTTTTAGAAAACAGTTAATTCAGTTAAGCTCAGGCACGAATAAATTGATTCGGCTTATCCTGAATTCAGTTTTTAATAGTTCAGTACTTTATTTTCCCAAACTGTTAATTCAGTTATGCTCAGATATGAATAAATTGATTCGGCTTAACTTGAAATCAGTTCATAATAGTTCAGTACTTTATTTTCCAAAACTGTTTTTAACTAAAGTTAAAACCTTTTTATGGTTTGATTTAAATCATTTAACCCATGTGCTAATGAATTTCTCCTTAGAAGTGCATAGGTTCTCTTTCACGACCAATCATACTCACTCACACTAATACACAACCTAGAATACATTTCCACTTGCTTGCTTTGGCTTGCTGGTCATGTCTTACATGGCTTCATCAAATCCGTTAGTATTGTGAGAATACTAACAATGGGGAAAATGGGTATGCATTTTTCTCCCTTCACACACATTATTGATATTGCATATCATGGGTGGGGCCTTATAACCAGGTTTGAGAAAGCTTAGAATTAGAAGGGCTTGTGTAGCAGTGTTAATGAGGATGTACTTCCCATTTTGGCTATTGTGGGAACCCCAACTAGAGTTTGTTCTCTTCACTTATATGCTCACACCAAGTTGGCTACCAATTATTAATATTGTGGGTAATGCAGTGAAGTCAGTCATAGCTCTAGTGGCCTTGTACTTTAAGGATTATGAGTCATCCCATGTGAGTAGACATCTATTGCCTTTGATCTTTAAATACCGCTACACTGAATCTTGTCTAGGGCACGAAGGAAAATTTTTTCATTCCTCTTCCCCTCACCATTTGCTTATACATACTAATAAGTATGTTACATTTGTCTCTTGGAGATATAATTCTCTATATGATGTTGAACTAGCCAAGTTTTCATTAAATCTAAATGTCCATTTTTGTCCTTTTAGCATTGCAAACTAGTAATTCACATTTCACATAGCCTACCCAAATACACTAAAGTTGGGGCAATCTTGTTTTGCATTTATACCTTACATAAAATTTCCCTTCTAGAGGGGCATGCAAAGGAACATTTTTCCTTCAAAACTCTTCAATTTTCCTTTCCACATTTTTCACCCACCCTTGGATTCAAGCACACACATTAAAGTAATGTTCTAAAAGAAAATGTCAATAATATCCCAATTTTAAAATTAACTTCCTGACTTACAACATTGCTCATTCTCGGAAACAAGAATTTGACATGGAATGAATCCAATGATTGCATATGGAACAATTGATTTTGATTAATGGAACAAAAAAAACTAAAACAAAAAAGAATTATAAAAGAGTGGGTCTCATGCACCCTCGTTAGCATAAACATTCTTTGGAAAAAAAATTGAAAAATAAGTCTCCTGCATTTATGCACTCTCATTAGCACAATTTGTGTCAACATTGAAAAAAAAAATCTCATGCATTCATGCAACCTCATTAGCATAAACATTCTTTGTTATTCTTAATGTCAACACAAAAAATATAAAAAAATGACAAAAAGTGAGTTTCATACATGCATTCATCCATGCACCTTTATTAACAAACAAATTATTTGTTTTCTCCAAAATCCATCATGCACATGGTGTTCGTTTGCATATCTCAATTTGTCTTTTCAATAGAGGTTAGCCCCATAGGAATGGTCTCAACCACACTTCTCTTTGTAATTATTACGGTGTGAGGTATTCTCCTCATTGTCTCTTTTTAATCATTAGGATATGAGGCATTCTCCTGAATGTTTATTTTCAATTATTACAGTGTGAGGCCTTCTTCTTACCGTCTCTTCATTCAATTATTACGGTGTGAGACCTTCTCACTATTTTTTTGTTTCTCTTTCTTCAATCATTACGGTATGAGGCCTTCTCCTCACTGCCTCTTTTTAATTATTACGGTATGAGGTCTTCTCCTCATTGTGCCTTCTCCTCATTGTGCCTTCTCCTCACTGCCTCTTTTTAATTATTACGGTATGAGGTCTTCTCCTCATTGTCTATTTTCAATTATTACAGTGTGAGACCTTCTCCTCACTGTCTCTTTCAATCATTACTGTATGAGGCATTCTCTTCGATGTTTATTTTCAATTATTATGGTGTGAGGCCTTCTCCTGTCTTTTTTCAATCATTACGGTGTATGAGACATTATCCGCACTGTTTGTTTCAATTATTATGGTGTGAAACCTTCTTCTAGTTGTCTTTTTTAATCATTACAATGTAAGGCATTGTTCTCTGATTATTTTATTTGCAATTTGAGGATTCTAATATTATTTTTAATTTGAAGATTCTCATGTTTATTCCAATTTGAGGGTTCTAATTTTATTTTTTAATTTGGAAATTTTCGAATTTGTTACAATTTGAGCGTTTTGATTTTATTTTTTTCTATTTCAAGATTTTTGGATTTATTACAAATTAAGGATTCTAATTTTATTTCTGATTTAAAGATTTTTAGATTTATTGCAATTTAAGGATTCAAAGTTTATTTTACCATTTAACGATTTTGATTTTATTTCCATATTGAAGTTTTATATCATACTCCCACACTATATACATTCACCCACACACAGAGAAAAGATACACATAATTCATTCATTTTTCTCTCTTTCTTGTTGATACACACATAAAAAAAAGTATATTCATAGATTATCTCTTCCTCAATGTCCCATCTTTGATTCCAAAACCCCCTCAACCCAACAAGTTTAAGGTTCCAAACCCATAAACAACACAACCGTATTTCATTCCATCATCCATTTCTTTTGTCATCCACCAAAAGGTAATTCACAATGAAAGCCGTTTAGAATAAAAGTGGAGAGTAGTGGGTTACATAGGTATAATTTCATTTGCATTTCATCTCTTACTCAATTTCAATTTCAATATCATCATTCCAATAAACAAAAAAGAGAAAAGAAATGCAACAATCGTCGCTTTAACAACCCTTCGTATCATTATTTGTATCCTTCTTCTTTTATTTACACACTACGTTTTATTTACACCACCTTCACATTTAATTATATATAATAATTTTTTAATATTATGATATGTAAATAATTTAAAATACTTGTATGGTCGCACACATAATCAAATATTTAATTTTATTATTTAAAATAGTTTCATATGATAAATAATAAGTGTAGAATAATTCTTTTATATATCAAAATGACCACACACGTTATAAGATATTTTTAATGTCGAAAATAATACTTGAGTATTTGTATGATCGTGCACATCATCTTTTACTCAATAGTCTTTGCCAAAAAAATGTTTTCTTCTAAATAAAATTTATGAAATAATTTACCACGTCGATTTATAAGAGTATCATAAATAGTCACTCGCATTATCTTGTGCTCTAAAATTATAAAATCCTAAAAATATAAAAAAAATACAAAATTAAAAAATATCATCACACTAACAAATAGTTCTCTATTCAAAACGTAAACTCTGATTTTCCATCATGGATGGAAATATGTAGCAAGGTTGATCCTTGTGGAACACAAAATAAACAAATATTTCTTTGATTTTACTTACATTTTTTTCTTTTTTTTTTTGAAAAATAAACGTTCTAAAACATTTGTATTTATTTCACTCATTTGATAAAATATACCGTCTTAAAACAAGCATGATATGGTGTTAATATCTTCCTTATAGGTAACCAACCAACTTTCGAATCCTAATTTAACATCACATATTATTTTCTTATCTTTAGTTTTTTGGTAGTTTTTTTCTTTATAATAAACTGTAACCACGACTCCTCTAATTAAATTTTCTTAAAGCCATATTATGATAAGTTTCTTTTGTAGTACCGTGATAACCCGGTTAGGACAATTAAGGTAATTAAAAAGGAGTTAGAGAGTCTCTCTATTATAAAAATAAAAGTAATAAGTTACCTAAATTACATACGTGTGCATGGGGAGTTATTGTAACCAATATTATTGTAAGCAAGAATATTGAATATTATTAGTTAGGTTGTGGCCTCATCTCATCCAATAAAGGGTAAGGAAGTGGTAGCTAAGAGCAGGCTGAATATATTGTTTAAATGGGAAGAAAGAAGAAATGGCAAATGGGGCTCCACCCAAAACTATGAATGAAATGAATGATTTTATTGAAGAGCCATAAACAAATAATTAGATGGCAGAAAAGCTTTTTGACCATGTAGGGTTAATTCTCCACCTCTGCCCTCATTGCTAGCAAGAACAACAAACATTGAGTCAAAGTGCAGCCAAGCCTTTTATGAATTGGTCATCAGAGACCATAGATTGATAAGGTTTCTGCACTTTATTTGTGGTTCATTTAGTCTTTAGTTTGGTATGGTAGGACCTCTTCGGTGTTCCGTATAAGCCAAAACAAATGGATACAAAATGTTACCCCTCTCCTCTTATACCTTTAGTTTTTAAGTAAAAACAACAAATCATAAATCAAATCAATTCAAACTAATACCCTTATGCTTTTTTCTTCATTATAATGCTGCAATTCTCATATCAAATTGCAGATTTAGATAACTTTTAAAAGTTTTATGAGAATGAGTAAATATTTGATGTAACCAATTCATAACTTTAATATTTTTGTTGTTATTAAGAAGCACCACCCAAGTAACGGTCTTTTTCTTCTTTTTAAAGTAAAACCATTAAATATAAGATGAATTTTAATTTTGTTAAGTCTGGCTGTTTGTAAAAATTTCAACTATTTTGAAGTCTCATCATCTTAACTATTTCAACCATTTTTTAGTTTCGCCCTGATGACTTCAACTTTCTTTTAGTCTTGTATTTTATAAATTTGTATATATATTTAGAAGTTGAATTTTCTAAATGAAATGTTATAATTATAATATTTTTTTATATTTTGAAAAATAATATTCTGGTGTTTATTTTTTTAAGCTGCGGTTAGTTTTTTAGATGATAATTTTTTGAAAAAAAAAAAAAAACAAGTTAGAAATACTAAATTGAGTTTTGTTTATGTAACTTAAAAGTTGAAATAAATCATGACAAATATTTAAAATGAAGTATATTTTTTATTAAATGCACATGAGGTAAGATTTTAAAAAAAAATTGTACGAATTATTTACGAAAGTTTATCTCATAAGTAGGTTTTATAGTTGTCTTATACATCTTGGTTGTGATAATTGTATGGTAGGTCCTAAGTTAGGTATTTAATGTGAGATTTGATTGAGCTTTCATTTCTATGTTATCTCCATCATTGTGAATATTATGTGGATATTAATTTATGCTTCAAATCTACACTTTATCAAATCTAAATTAAAAAGTAAAAAACTAACTACCTCAAAAAATAAACACGTAAATATGTTTTTAAACTACAAAAATAATAGTATTATAATTATAATGATTAATTTGATTAAAAACTTTGACTTTTTTAATATATAAAAATTCATAAAATACATGTTGGAGTCGTCACAAAGGATGAAACTTCAAAACAATTGATGTCGTTTTATGTGTCATGATTTCATTTCTCAAAAAAATATATAAAGTTACCATTTAAGTAACGAATTTTTAGTAAATATAAAATTTAAAAATTATCAATTGTGTATACCAACTTTTTCGTGACCAAGTTATAAATTCAAAGACCGGTTGCTGATTTTGATAAAATTTTTATAAGTCGTTAAAATTGGTAGTTTCATATATTTTTGTGTATTTTTTTAGGAAAACACGTTAGTTTATTATAGATGTGAAAATACATAAGAAACAAACTGTGATGCATTAAGTTATTTGTGTATTTCCAGTACTTTGAAGTATATATTTCCAATACTATGGATTCTCCACTTTAAGTAAAATTATATAAATCTCCCTATAAATAAGAAGACACTTCAAATATAAAGACAACTCGAATGTTATGATTTGAAGTCATCCAAACTTGAAACCAAAATAAAGAAAAAAAATGAAAAAATGAACTTTAAATGTATAAATTATTTTTTCTCTTTAAATTTATTTATAAAATATTTAGATAAACACAAATAAATAGTGTGAAATTTGGATACTTTAATATCATGCGGGGATACCTTACTCTATGGTGTTAAATACATAGAAATAAATAATCTTTATTCCTACAAATAATGGAAAATTGCCTACTGGGAAGATCTAATTGCAGATATGCCTATACTTGTTGTGTTTTCCATCCATAAACAAATAAATAAGTCAATCACAAATGCTCCATTAACGAAAGCACAATCTTCCATGGAACCTTTTTCATTGGTTGAATAAGGTCAACGAGTTGAAGAAGAAACAAGATTTTTGGTAAGTTGCAGGAAAACCAACCAAATGTTGAACATTTATAGCTGTAACTCCAACAAAATTCTATAAAAAAAAAAGGTTGTGCCAACTCATGACAATAAAACTAAGAGCAGATTAACCCAACTAAACAACCTCCCTTAGTATAATCATTTAAATAAATTTGGTAAGTATTAATAGGATTTTAATTTTGTAGAAATCCATGCAATCTTCATGGCTTAAATGTAGGTTGCACAATTACTATTTATTGAAGAATAAATTTATGAAGAGGAATGGACTTGAAATAGCATTAATGTATATTTGTATGCATTTACACTATACACATGGTGTTCATAGGAGTGTCCTCATTAATTATGGTAGTCTAAAGCATGTGGGTAGGTGGTAAGGTATTCATAGAAAAATAAATAAAATTATTAGAATATGGAATGTCGGTAATACAGCAATTTGATCTCAATACAAATTGAACTTTGTTTTCTTCCGCACAAACGTTTATGCACGACGTTACGTTGACTAATGCCACTCTGTTTTCTTAATTCATGATGGGAGCGTGATTTCAAAATCAACTTCATTAGTAGATTTCTCTAAAATTGGTATCCTGTAGAAAATGTGATGAATGGTTTACACGACAGATGCTTCGTTTTCCTAAAACTCTCAGTTTTAGCACAATTACCTTTTTAGACTTGGGAAACTACGGGGAAAACAATTCTAACTCTGTCCTCAATAAAAGTTCAGAAAGCATTTTTTTTTTTTTTACTTTCAATGTCCATTTTTCAGGTTTTAATATACAAAATAAAGAAAGAAAAAAATGAATGTTTGAAGGATAAAAGTACTTTTGAGTTCTCTCAAATAAAATCTAAATGTGTATTTTGCTTGACTTTAGTAAAACTTTTCAGGGAATTACACCTCCATATTTGAAACCTTTATTTTTGAACCTGCACCTCCATTTTTGAATCTACACCTGCACAATTGGATAAAATGATTCAATTACTCATTCGCCTTTTTTTTACTGCACTCCACCACTGCTGACACCACCATTATCATTATTGCACCATATCACCGCAGAAGAAAAATAAATAAATAAATAAAAGGGCTTTGCAATTAGAAGAACAACAACAAAGATCACATTCCTGTTTACAGAGTCGTGGAAAGTTTATTCAGAAAAACTCATTTTGAAAAATTCTTTCCAGAAGATATTACGTAAATTGTGAAAAATTTGTTAAAAAAACATGTTTCAGAATATATATGTCATCCGTTCCGAAAATTTTGTTCTATAAATCTTGTTCAGAAGATCTTAATCCTTTTCTAAGAAAAAAGTTCCAAATGTATTTTGTGAATTCCAAAAAAAATTATTTCAGGAAAATTTTCACAACAAATAATTTAAAAGTCAGCTTAAAAAAAGATATAATAATTATTTTAAAAATTGTGGGATGTAGGTTGAAATTGAGATGGTGCAGGAAATAATTGCCAACTTTTATATCAAAAGCTAGGCCCATTCTAGTTTTAAAAATTATTTGGGCTTAGTGTGATGCATATAAAGCAAGGCTGCAAACTTATTCGATTCCTGTGTATACAACAACAATTACTTTTTACACTTTCCTGATTTCTTTCTATACTTTCATGGGTGTTGGAATTTTTGAAATACTTACTTTCAGACAGTGAAATTTGAAAATATATTTCAGATTATAGAATTCAAAATATATTTTTGATAATTCAGAATTATTTTTAAAAATCGAGAAATGTATTCTGTATAATATGAATTGTAATATATTTTTGAGTTTTAATTTTGCATAATTCACAATAGATAATTCAAAAAGTTACAAGTAAGGATAATTTAGATTCTTTTCTTCATAGGAAGAAAATATGGAGATGATAAAAGAAACCTGATTGCAAAACGGTCTTGTATTCAAACAACATAATTCTTTTGTTTGTTTAAATTTAGAAATATATTTTATATGAAATGTTTTATGTTTTTTTAATTTTATTTTGTGGAAAGTATAACACAATTTTTTTAAAGCTAACATAATTACGCTAGTAATTTTAATTATACCATATGATTAAAGAAACAGAAACAAATGGATCCTAAGTTATATTATTAAACTAAACTCTGATTTGCTTCGAAAAGAGTGGCCGTCCAATGAATTTCGGCAGGAAATGATGCGTCACATTTATCTTCGGCCCTATATCAGTTATATACTAAACCTCGTCGTTACTGTTTATTATTTCAATTTGTATTTACATATGCTAAAACTGAGATTTTAATTATAAATCGTGCATACTATCTGTAATTAAAATTTCAAATTCCACACTCCAACAAAATTATAAAAACACGTGATCTATTTTTTTTAGATTGTTTCTTGTTTCAAGCAATTAAAATTTTATTTTGTTGTGTGTAACACTTCCAATCAAAATTTATGTAATTAAATTTTAAAATAAATTTCAAATTCAATTTAAAATTAAGATTCACCCTTCACTTGATTGAATGATTAAATTGAATTAGTTTCAATTTCTATTAAAATAAAACTAAGTTAAGACATTTTAATATGTATGAATCATTTTTTTTATTTTTTTTAAATATTACTCAAATATTTTCTTTTATTTTTTTTAGTTATTGAAAATGTATTGTATAT
>Ga0209489_110132_pt1 | contig 10933 bp, 6 predicted proteins | sample SiratrowhiteBW_FD_187527 | JGI IMG/M metagenome (GOLD analysis project Ga0209489, IMG submission 187527) | Root nodule microbial communities of legume samples collected from California, USA - Siratro white BW (SPAdes) (version 2) | ecosystem: Host-associated > Plants > Roots > Nodule | place: USA...
TTTTTTTTTTTTTTTTTTTTTTTTTTTTTTAACTTAAACACGTGCCGACAGAATCTATATGAGAAATGTTGTGTCAATCGTTCTGAAATTTATTACATGCATCTGAAATGTTGGTTTTCAGATATTTTTTTTCATAAACTAATGAATTTGGAAACATGTCTCAATTAAGTTCAATGATGTAAAATAATTTCTATATAAAAACGTAACCTAACTTTAAACAAATTGGACTATACATGTTTGAGTGTGGTTAGTTTTGAAGATGAATGAAGGTCTTTCGTTAAAACTAATGTTAATGTTAATGTCAAACTAAAATTTTCTTGGTTATGACATCATTGTCATGAATTATAATAATCTATAATTCGTTTTTTATTTCTAAAAGATTTAGGACCGACCAAATGTGTTAAAAATGGTAGGTCGATTTACTATGATTAGATGGAGAAGATTGACAATTTTGGTTCCTTCTGATTCATCGTTCCCTGTTTGATGATATTTTTTAATTACATTTTAAAATAAAAATATTTAAAGATTAATTTTTTATATTTATTATTTAAAAGATAAAAGTATGTTATAACTTAAATTGTTAGTACATATAAATTGTTTTAATTATTAATTAGTCCATTAGAGATATTAATTAATTAAAAAATATTGAGATGATTAAATGCGTCTTTTAAATATATTAAAAGAATACAAAATAAAAGAAAATATTGACATGTTGATTCATCTATCTCTCCTTTTGCAGGCTGAATTAAGATTTTTAATCCATCTAATTGTGTCTGATCCCGTTTTTTTATGGATCGTCGAACCTAATATGGTATTATCTTTTCATGTTATATATAACTACAATTAATTATTTTTATATATGATTAAGGGTGTTTTCATTATAAAAATTATACCTAGGTGCATAAATTTAAAACAATACTCCTATATTGAAGTATATTGACACGAAAATAAATTTGACTAAATTATAATAATAGAAGGATTTTTTTAAAGCATAAATGACATCATTAAATTATGTCTTATAAGACTCTTCGTTGAAAGAAAAATATCTGTTAGATTTTAACAATGATATGATTTACAAAAAGTATATTAAGATTCATATTATAAACAAAATTCTTCAAAAATTGTTGTTAAGTTCATTTATTAATTTCTTGTCCATACAATAAAAAATATATTTTTATTAAAAATTAAATTTATAGAAAATTACTTAGGGAAAAATATAAATACATTTGAAATAGTAACGTTAAATATTAAAAATGATAATATATACATAGTTTAGTGGAGTGAGACATCAACAGCCCATTGATATATGTAAAGATAACATAGAATCATATGAAAAATGATCAAAAGTAACAAAAGGAAGCATTATTTTCACATATGTCAGTAGCAAATTATTATTTCTTAAATAGCAATCTTTTAAGTTCAATGAAATTTTGCACTACCTTTTAATATCTAAAGCAACAGTAGTCAATAAGATTGAAGCATGATAAAAAAGTGGTGAAAAAACTTTTTCAAAACAAACAATAACAATGAGAACAAAGATCATAATGATAACATGCATGTTAGCATCTCAATATTCAACTGTCTGAATAGCATTAACAGTATTATTTACCGAATCATGTTCTCAGTGAAAAAGGTAAGGAAGAAAAGTCTAAAAGTTGAGCTCTATAAACATTTTCCCAACCAAATGAAACCTGCAAAAAGGGTCACATTTGCACATGGAGGATGAAGATTCCAAGAAAAAAAATATTCTTAAAGATAATAGTATCACTTTATATAAGTGAAGAATTAAAAGTTTGTGACCTATAAATTTATGGAGGGACATAATCACCCTTTGCAACTTCCATAAACAACACACATACTTGCATCTTTAAGGCCGAACTCATTATTTTCATTAATCAGTACACATGTTGACATGAATAGAATGTTATGTCAGATAAATTTGAGAGAAGCAAGAAAGAGACTAAATAAGAATAAAACTTTTGATGGATGGATCAAATTATATTGGTATGAGTCCTTTATCATTATAATTTATTAGAAAATATATTCGAGGAAAAATATATTCGAGGAAAAAATTATAAATGAGATTTGTTGGATAATTCGAGGGGGTAAATACTGAAGAGACAAACAAGAATGAGAACTGAGCCAACCCATATAAGAGAATGACACCACCTTCAATCCAAAACCTTAAGGCAGTAGGTTTGTGGGTCTTCTTTCTTATATATTGCTCAACTTTTTCATTCCTATTCAATGTGGGACTTAGACTCACACTTAGATACCTAACAAGATTAAATAATAATGAGTCAGATTCACATAAAAGAAATAACACCATTCTCAAATATCAGATTTGTAAATCTTATTTTTTATATATAAGTCAACCTTTTTATTTTTATATAAAACTTAAATTCATATTTAAATACTTAACATGGTTATCCAAAAATTATCTTAATGTACTAAAACAAAAATATATGAAATTATTTTTATCCCAAACAAAAGGGTATACACATCAATTATACATTCTTTAGTTATTTTACAGGAAAATGGTTGTTATAAATAGCAATATATAAAAGAATTCCATAACTAGTATTGAAGTGTTACTAAGAATGAGTATGTTGCCATTGATTTTGAAGTTCATTTGGTGGGGTTTGTGAAAGCTGGAAGACAAAAGAAGTTAAGATAGAAAGAGTTAAGAGTAAAGTTAAAAGTGTGACAGGTGTCAAAATCTGGTTGAAAAGAATAATCATACACTCTAAAGTTAGAGAATCTGCATTCTCTGTCTCTGTCATCTCTGAGCTGTTCTGTTACTTGTGTTGCTCTGCATTGCAGTGCGTGCAGTAACTAATCCTCCCAATTATTCTTTTGTACCATCCCACTTTTTGTTTAATAATAGTGCTATCAATTTATATATTCAAGATTATCAATTTATTATTAGAGTTTAAAGATAACTTAAATTTAAAATTACCATAACCTTTTGTCTTAACAAACTTTATTTATATTTATTGAGTGAATACAAAATTAGAAAGGTAAATCTAATGAAAAAGATAAAATAAAGAAAAGTCAGTTCATTCAATTTTCATGATGTAGTATTTTACTTTGTATTCTTTCTCGGGAGAGAAGCAACATGTAATTTGTTTCTTATAAAGAATGTGTTTGTTTGTTTTCAATATTATAAATAAAACTTTAAAATGCAGTTATTATATGATAGAGAATATATTTAAAGAGAACAAACTATTCAAGATTGTGGGTGTAAAAAGTTTATTTGAATATTAAAACATTAGGAAGTGACCATGTCATTCTTAAAAAATTCATTAAATAATAAAATTATTTTATAAATATTTTAATTTCTAAAAACTTTGCACTAACTATATATACTTTTTCGCTAAAATTTTAACTACAGTTGTTTAGAAAAAAATTCAATAATAACTACAGTTATTATTTTTGAATTTTTAAATTTTTAGAAAAATTTGATGGTCAGACTTCAATTTCATGCATCATATTCATATTTTACACTATCCATATAAATTTGAACTTATTTTCGACCTAAATTTTAAATGAAATTTTCAAAAAAATAACATTTTTATCACATTGTAATTTATAATTAAATGATAATGTGAATATATTTTAATTAAATCCGATAAATCGTATCATTTCAAGAAGAGACATTATAATTGAATTTACAAAAACCAAACGATTTTGATTATACAAGCATAATTTAGCTTTTCAAAATCATTAGTTGCTTAAAGTCACATAAAAATTGATAATTCACTATCTTTGAAATTCAAATGTTGGAGTAATGAGATGAGAATATTATTCCATTATGGAGACTATTTCTCAATCATGCATATGTGTAATTTTTTCTTCCGACATTAGAACAACATGTCAAATCTTGTTAATGGAGAAACTTTGAGAATTATTTCTTACCACCCCTGAATTTCCAAAACATAATAGTAAAAAGTTGAAATTTGAAAATAAGTGGAAAGATCTTTTAAAACATTGTGTATCTGAGCTTCCTTACTCTCCATTCAATTTAATTAAAATTTAATATTATTAATTTCTTATGTTAATTATTTAAGTAATCAATTTAGTTACTAACATCTTATATTTAGTTATATTAAATTTTATAATTGGTGTTTTAAAAATGAAAACAATCATGGTAATATATGTCTCCCTTTAGATGTGTTAATGGGGTATGTCTCACATTTTTAATGGGGTATCTTTATCTCACCCAACAAAAAATAAAATAAAAAAAGACAAACCCATGGGGCTATGTGTAGTAGTAGCCATGATTCATATGAAGAACAAAAAAACGACTTTGTATATGAAAATAAAAAAGTTTATTATTATTATTATTATTATTATTATTAATATTATTATTATTATTATTATTATTATTATTTCCGGCAGTGAACCTTGTAGCCTTTTCCCTCTGTCATCATCATCATTCTTCTTATTATTCTTAAACTTTTAATCTCTTCCTCTCTTCTTCACTACACACCATTCCTTCAATTTTCAATTTTTGTACCTTTTCCTTCTACCCATTTCAATTTTTTTCACCAAGTTTGAAACTTTCCTGCCTTTCAACCACACCCATCATCTCCTTTTCATTGATTCAGACTTTATGCTTTGTCTCTTCACACGTTCTTAGTCCTGAGTTCAAACCACTCACTGGTATATTGATTTGTTTTGTGGTTTTCTCATCCGTGCATTGATATGTTTGTGTTGCTTGGAAAAGCTGTGGGAATTTGAGTCAGTGAATCATTTGTTTACCACAGCAAAGTTTGTTGAACAGAGTTGTGGCCTTGTGGGACTTTTTTGGTTCATGCATTTTCTCAGAACCTGCAATTGTGCTTCTCTGATTGAATTTTTATGAGTGAGCTCTGAAGATAAAACTGTTTTCAGTCATTGGGGATGCTTGTACCGCTTGAATGCTTATCTGTCTTTGGGATCAGCATGAAAGCAGCTTTCACATTCTTCTGACTTGTCCTTTTCACTCGAATATTAAACAATTAATTGTTTTAGACAACGCTGAAAGCTATTGTTCTGAATGCTCTACCCATACTAAATTGTTTTCACTGATTCATTTTCACCTTTCATGCTAATTTTGCTTTACATAGGGTACAATTATTACTATCTAAAAGGCCCAAAGATAGCCGATTAATGATCCTTCATTCTAAATGCAGAAGTTCAGTCCTTGAATATGTGTGCTCGTAGTATCTGAATTGCCATGAAGGCTTAAATGTTCTGATAAAATTCTGAGTCCTCATTACTATACATCTGCCTTTTTCTTTTCTGTATATAGATTGGTTTATATTTTATATATCTTTTTTCAATGTTTGGCTTTAATCTTGGATTTATTTTTAGATGCTATGATCTTCGATGTTTGTGCTATATTTTTTGAATTTCCTTAAACTGGTACCTGATGAAGATATGGCATTGTAGGGTGCAAACTACAAAGGGTTTAATGAAGTAAGATATGGAAGATGAAATTGAGGATATGGGAGTCTTTTAGTGGACTCGATTTGTATGGGAGGCTTATTACACCTTTTCGAATTCAATCAGGGGAGGATGGCCAAGAAAGTCCTTGCTCGGAAGAGACATCATGGTGGTAGGTGTTGTTCCTTGTATTTTTGAGAAACTTCACTCATGCTAAGAATAACCGTCTTAGGTTTATGCCCTGACGAAACAGTTGGAAAGTCACATGTAGCCTTTCTCAATTCCTAATGTGCAGGTTATATATTCCTTAGATAATTTCAATTAATGCAAATTGGTTTTAAGATGAAATCTAATAGAAGCAATCTAACTGTAAATGCTGATTACTTTGTTATTTGGAGATATCTTGCTGAGTTTCAGGGTTCCCCCATTTTTCTCAATATTCATGAATTCTTGAAAGTTGTCATTTTTTTAGAATTTGGTGGCTGATTGTGTTATTATTACATTGTATCATGTAGGCCTGGAAGCTCCTCGAAATAGTCTAGATCTGCAAGTACGAGCACCTCAGAACTTCTGTCCACAAGGAGAATTATCAGTATATTCCCTGCCTCTATTCTGCGTTTTTGTTAACAATGACCTTTACAATTTGTGTTTTGAGAATGACCCCTCAAAGTTGTGAGAGTGTGGAGCAAATGTTAGTGGGTAATTGGGTGTTTTAGAAAGCCTCTGTGAGTTGTGTGTCATTCATCTCTTGAACGAAGTATGAACATTGTGTCATCTCCACAAATGACGGTTTCATGAATTGATTGATTTTCCCTTCATTTAATTGACTGATTGCATAATGTCGAGCATAGTTCTGATTTTGTTACACCACTCTTCATCGTACTTTTTAACAGCAAAGTTAACTTATTTATTTCTCTTTGTCTCTTCTCATCCTTGGCTTAGTCTCTGATTTGAATTTTCAGTGTAATTATCAAGAAGTTGAAGAGGGCAGGCCTGAGAATAATCGTTACTCAAATGTGGGTTCAATGAAAAAACTGATCAATGAGGAGCTATCCAAACAATCAAACACCAGGCAAAATGCGCCAAGCCTTGTTGCAAGGTTGATGGGGATAGATACAATGCCATTAGACACTAAATATGTTGTCCCATCAGATAAAAGAACAAGTGAAAACGTGGGGAAAAAGTCTTCAGAGAAAGGAGTGAGTCGAAGGGGTTCAGTTAGTTGGGGTTCTTCCAACTTTAATTCTTCGAGCCAGATGGATATTGAGTCATTATACGAAGACATGGATGTTGATGATGATGATGATGGATGGAACAAGAGTTTTGGAGAACCAAGGCGGCGGGATCATCCTCAGGATGAGGAGCTACAGAAATTCAAGAAAGAGTTTGAAGCATATCAAGCAGCAAGGTTTCTTGAGTGTTCCAAGGTTGCTGAAATTGGTAGTGTTCCTAGACGATTGTTCGTTCAAGAAAACCTGAACAAGGAAAAGGTGGTTCATAATGATTTGGTTTTACTAAGATCAGCAGCAGGGAAACTTGCAGATCTTGACAGCCATTCATTCAAAACACCACCACATGAAAGTTATGGTTCAGAATATCGTGGTGACATGATGGAGTTAGTCCCAGGTATGCAAAGAAAAACCTTTCCTCCCAGGAGCAGAACACTAAGTAGAGACTTTGAGGAGTCCTTGTTGATGAAATCTTGCAACAGATTAGACACGTCTGCTTCTCCCACTAGGATAGTTATCTTGAAGCCTGGTCCTGATAGCATTTGCAACCATGAAGAGAATTGGACCATTTCAACAGGAACTATACAAGGGAGAAATAGTATAGAAGATTTTCTTGAAGAGGTGAAAGAGCGTTTGAAATGTGAACTGCAAGGGAAAATTGTCAAAAAGGTTTCTGTGGTTCGAGGGAGTGGAATTGAAACACCTTACAATGAAAAACCATCTGATCCTAAACTAATAGCCCAACATATAGTAAAGCAAGTCAGAGAAAGTGCGACTAGAGATGCTGGCACAAATTTACTCCACTCAGAATCAACAGGGTCGTTCAAAAGTGAAATGCAATTCAATGGACCAACTTCCCCAGAAATTATCAGCAGAGATACCCGGAAGTTCTTGTCAGATAGGCTAAGAAATGTTGTGAGAAGTGAAGCACATGCTGACTTTCCCGAGGGAAAATCAAGGTCACTTGCATTAGACAGCCACAAAACTGGACTAAAGCAAGTGGGGGATATTATGAAGTACGCAAGTAATTGGGAAATTTCCAGAGAGGAAGCAGAAATACAAACAGGTTCTTTCAGACATGAACTGGATGAAAATATATTTCTGCACAAGGAGTTGTCCTCAAGGAATCTTGTAAGATCCTTGTCTGCTCCTGTATCACGATCAGGAACATCATTTGGTAAGCTTCTTCTGGAGGACCGCCACATTTTAACTGGTGCTCAGATTCGGAGAAAGCTTGAAGCTGTTGAATCTATGTCCGTTGATGTCAAGAAACGGAAAAAGGACAGATTTAATATTAAGGAACGAGTCTCCAATTTTAGATATAATCTTGCTTTAAGAGGGAGGCTTTTTGGTAGAAGGGTTCAATCAATGGTGGAATCACATGGCAATGAGTATGGTCCCATGGTGAGAGATGTCACAAGTGGACCAACAGTTCTCATGAACTGCGGTGAGCGGCATGTAAGTTTGCCATTATTTTTCTACCTTTCTCAGTGATGAACTTTGTTTTTCTCTTAATATATTTCATATATAGCTATCTAATGATCAGATTTCTGTTACGTGCTCTTTAGGAGAACTCCACTGAGGTACCTCCTAGTCCTGCATCTGTGTGCAGCAGCAGCATTCATGAAGACTTTTGGAGGCGGACTGAATATTTAAGTCCAATATCAACTCCTGATGTGTCTTCAAGAGATGATAATGTTGTGCCCCAGGTTTTCAGGGATATCAGCTCTGGTTTGAATGGTATGATATAATTCTAACTTTCATGCATGAGAAATGCTATCATAGACTTGATTCATGATAAGGTAGTTCATTATGGTTTTACTCGTGCAATATGAAGTTATATCAACGAACAACCTTTCTTATTTTTCAAATGACTAGTGAACTAGCTTGCAAGATCTGAGTTCTGGTTTACATGTTCACCTCAGATTTCCATCCTAGGATAAGTTGCTTCAAGGGCTATATAATTTCTGTTATTGCCACCAGTCAAAACTTGGGCTCTTATTTTTTTCTTTTCTTTTCGAACTTTTTATTTCATTCACCACATGGATCCTTTTGATACATCTTATAAAACCAAAAAGTTTTACAAACTGGGTATGTGTTAACTGTTAAGTTGGTTAGTTGGCATAACAACGGGGTGAGGTCAACAAAAGAAGTGCAATTTCTTGGCTTCAGTATGGCAACAATTAGGTAGGTTAGTAAAAGACTTTGTTAAGTCAATGAATTTGATTTGAATGTCGTGAATATTATAGATAGATTCAGATATCAGGGATCAACCTTTGGTTCGATTTGTTTTTGGTGTTGCTGCATAAGAGATGAGAAAAGTGTTCCGGGTATGAAATGTTAGTGAGAGAAAAAATGATGATTTTTCCTTATACACTTTTTCTTAATGCTGGGTGAATTTCGTTCCCCCTTCGTTTAGATATCAAATTCTTGCTAATAGATCTCTTTGCTTGTTGATGATGTGACAGAACTAAGGAGGCAACTCAATCAACTTGAATCTGATGGTCCTGAGGACTTCACTATGAAACAGGAGGCCGCTGAGTCTGATTTGGACCAATTAGAGGATCCAGCAGAATCTTACATAAGAGATCTACTTGTTGCTTCTGGACTGTACTTTGGTTCATGGGATAAGTCTTTATTAAGAGGGGACACATTTGCAAAGCCTATTGGCAACTCAGTTTATGAAGAAGTGGAAGAATCTCGCAGGAAATGGATCAAGGAAAATGATGACAGCAGTATCAAGGATCAGAATGAGAATAAGCTAGACCACAAAGTTTTACTTGATTTGTTAAATGAGGCACTTTCAGTTGTTCTTGGACCTCCATTGACATTATCTAGATTCAGAAGGAAATTAAGTAACTCTTCCATGTTGCCACCTTCTGGAAAGGAACTATTGAACTTAGTGTGGGACATTATCCGTGTTTCTCTATATCCTCCATCTGACATATCTACTTATTCACTTGATACTTTGGTGGCTCAAAACCTAGGATCCCTCCCTTGGTCTGAATTAATACATGATGAGATCAATATTTTGGACAGAGATATAGAATGTCTAATAACAGATGATCTGGTTGAAGAACTCACAAAGGATATATATTCTAAGATGAAGTGAGAAGTAGCATTTTACATCATCATTGTGACAATAAAGAATCCTGCACATGGAGCAAGGCTTACACACGATTACTGAAATTGGAAGATAACCACTTAGTTGATATTGATGTGTATATATATAGTAGTTGGTGTGAGTGCTTGTTATACAGGAGGCATTGAGTTGCGATAATACATACTGTACATGAGTGGCATGAGTTTCTAGTTTTGTTTTTTGCTAAGCAGAAAATTGATTGATGGTTGTATTGTAGTTATAATATATATATTTTTTTAACTAGGGAAGTGTGTTAGGAGTTGTTATTCTTACGAGAGTCAAATACCAATAATGAATTATGTGCTCTGCCACTTATCATGAATGAAAGTCAAATGTGATTCAGTTTTGATGCAGAATGGTAACAGTTCCTTGACATTATTACTAAAAACGTAATAATTTTGTGTGCTAGATAGTAACGTGCTGCACCGGAATAGACTTATCTGTATGTTCAGGCTTGAAAATGTTTAACATGCCACTTTGTTTTCTGGCATACCTTCTATATGTGAAAATCCATAGAGTGGATATGCATAATCAACAAAAAATTTCCATAATTTGCGGATGAGTTCATGTTCTAATGCATGTGCTATAAATGTCAAAGTATCTTCTTTTTTTAAATTTGATGTTTTCTAGAAGGCAATCATATTTGAGTATACATTATTGGAGATAATGTATATGGTAGAAAACTGAAAAATGAGAAGGGGTAATATCTTGTTTCAGGTGTCTCAAACATGACCTTAACTCTCAAATACAATCAGTGCAGATTCCACAGTAGGTGGTTCAATCAGGCTTTAAGTTTATAGTAGTAGTTGAATCTGATAATTACTCATTAAAGTATGCATTTAGATCAGATAAGGCTAATAAAGTGTTGCGGAGCCTTAAATTTTTGCTGTCATGGAAAAGGCGGCGTACAACCACAGACACACATGTGAGCTTATGTCAGTCGCTTTGCTGAACAGCGCAAGCACATGAAAGTTTTTCTTTCATAATCATCCTCGTATCTTCAACTTAATTAATGAAAATATAAATTATTGAAATTCGAATATATATATATATATATATATATATATATATATATATATATATATATATATTTATATATTTTATATATATTTTTTTTTTTTTTTTTATTTTT
>Ga0209489_110133_pt1 | contig 10933 bp, 10 predicted proteins | sample SiratrowhiteBW_FD_187527 | JGI IMG/M metagenome (GOLD analysis project Ga0209489, IMG submission 187527) | Root nodule microbial communities of legume samples collected from California, USA - Siratro white BW (SPAdes) (version 2) | ecosystem: Host-associated > Plants > Roots > Nodule | place...
ATGGTGAAGGATATGTCCGCATCGCCATGGTGGAAAACGAGCAACGGATCAGGCAGGCCGCGCGCGGCGTGCGCCGCTTCCTTGAAAGCGGCATCGAAACGTTGCACAACGTCGTTCCGCTCGCCAACCGGCGCTAGTTCTCGTCTGCAGGTTTTCTGAAGTATCATGGTCGCACCCCTAAAAGTGGGCATAGCGGGGCTCGGCACCGTGGGTGCCGAAGTCGTCCGTTTGATCGAAACGCAAGCGCGCGTGCTCACCGGGCGCAGCGGCCGGGGCATCCGTGTCGTTGCCGTCACCGCGCGTTCGAAGGCGAAAAAGCGCGACGTCGACCTGCGCGGCGTCGAATGGGCGAAGGATCCGATGGCCCTTGCCACCCATCCCGAGGTCGATTGCTTCGTCGAGCTGATGGGCGGCGCCGGTGATCCCGCGCTGTCGGCGGTGGAAACCGCGCTCAATGCCGGCAAGTCGGTTGTCACCGCCAACAAGGCGCTGCTCGCCAAGCACGGCGTCAAGCTCGCCAAGGCGGCTGAAAAGCACGGCGGCGCGCTGAATTTCGAGGCAGCGGTCGGCGCCGCGATCCCTGTCATCAAGACGTTACGTGAAGGTCTTGCCGGAACCGGCATCAACCGCGTCTATGGCATCCTCAACGGCACCTGCAACTACATCCTGACCCGGATGGAGCAGGAGGGGCTGTCCTTTGCCGAATGCCTGAAGGACGCGCAGCGGCTCGGCTATGCCGAGGCCGATCCGTCCTTCGACGTCGACGGCCACGACACCGCGCAAAAACTCGCCATTCTCGCCAGCCTCGCTTTCGGCACAAAAGTTGCTCAAAGCGCAGTGTATGTCGAAGGCATCTCATCCATCGCGCCGGAAGATCTCCGTGCGGCGGCCGATCTCGGTTACCGCGTCAAGCTGCTCGGCGTTGCGGTTCGCACCGCCAAGGGCATCGAGCAGCGCGTGCATCCGACCATGGTGCCAAAATCCTCCTCGATCGCGCAGGTGATGGGTGTCACCAATGCAGTCACGATCGACGGCGAGGGGATTCCGCCGATCACGCTGGTCGGCCCCGGCGCAGGCGGCGCCGCGACCGCGTCCGCCGTGGTCGCCGACATCACCGATGTTGCGCGCGGCATCCGCGCCAATCCGTTCGGCCGGCCGATTGCGCAACTGCACGACACCAAGAAGGCGCCGATGGAGCGGCATGAGGGCGGTTATTACATCCGCCTGCTCGCGCGCGATTTCCCGGGTACAGCGGCCGCGATCGCGACCCGGCTTGCAGAACAGAAGATTTCGATCGAGTCGATCGTGCAGCGTCATCCCAATGGCGGCGCTGCGCCCAGCGACGGCAAGGCGGTGCCCGTGCCGGTCATCCTGATCACCTATGCGACCCATGAAGACGCCGTGCGCCGCGCGCTCGCCGCCGTTCAGCACGACAAGGTGATCAGCGGACGGCCGCAGGTAATCCGGATCGAGAAGAACTAGAGCATGATCCGGACCCGGAAGGCCGCGTTAGCGCAACGCATGTGGCGGTTTTCCGGAAAAGAGATCATGCTCAAGCGGAGAGGACGGTTCGAACGAACCGTGGGCGTTGCGAGTTGATGCGGACACAGGTGTCCGCCGAGCCGTTTTAAAGGAGTGAGCCAATGTCGACCCATATTTCAGTCCCGCCGCAAGCGTTGCTCGAGCGCATTCTCACGCTGGAGATCGTGCGGGTGACGGAGCGGGCGGCGGTGTCCTCGGCGCGGCTGCGCGGCCACGGCAACGAGAAGCAGGCTGATCAGGCCGCTGTGGACGCCATGCGCCGCGAGCTCAACAAACTCCCGATCGAAGGCACCATCGTGATCGGCGAAGGCGAGCGCGACGAGGCGCCGATGCTCTTCATCGGTGAGAAGGTCGGCATGAATGCCGGTCCCCAGGTCGATATCGCGGTCGACCCGCTCGAAGGCACCACGCTTTGCGCCAAGAACATGCCGGGTGCGATCGCGACCATGGCGATGGCCGATGGCGGCACCCTGCTGCACGCCCCCGACGTCTACATGCAGAAGCTCGCGATCGGGCCAGGCTACGACAAGGGCGTCGTCGATCTCGATGCTTCGCCCGCCGACAACGTCCGCCGCCTCGCCAAGGCCAAGGGCGTCAAGCCGGAAGGCATCACCGTTCTTGTGCTCGACCGTCCGCGCCATGCCGACATCATCGCGAGCGTGCGCTCGACCGGCGCGGCCGTGCGCCTCATCACAGACGGCGACGTCGCCGGCGTGATCCACTGCGCCGACCCCGACAACACCGGCGTCGACATGTATCTCGGCACCGGCGGTGCGCCGGAAGGCGTGCTCGCCGCCGTGGCGCTGCGCTGCATCGGTGGCCAGATGCAGTGCCGCCTGATCCTCGACTCCGAGGAGAAGCGCGAGCGCGCCGCCAAGATGGGTGTCAACGATCCCAAGATGATCTACGGCATCGAGGACATGGCGCGCGGCGACTGCCTGTTCGCCGCCACCGGCGTCACCACGGGCTCGCTGCTGTCGGGCGTCAAGTTCCGCAAGGATGGCGTGATCGAGACCGAGACGGTAGTGATGCGCTCCGTCACCGGCACCGTGCGCTACATCAAGGCCGAGCACCGCGAGTTGGCGAAGTTCCATTTGGATTGATGCTCCCTGTCATTCCGGGGCGACGGGACCGCGCAACGCGCGGCCCGGAGAGCCCGGAATCCATCGAGCGGCAGAGTCTGAGGTGAAATGGATTCCGGGTTCACGCTCTGCGCGCCCCGGAATGACAATAAGAATCATCACGGGAAGCGCCCATGTCCGATCTCTCCGCCGTCAAAGCCCTCGTCTTCGACGTGTTCGGCACCGTGGTCGACTGGCGCACTAGCCTCATCACCGATTTCATGTGGTGGAGCAGGCAGCGCGGCATCAGCGCCGACTGGACCGCTTTGGTCGACGGCTGGCGCGGCATGTACATGGCCTCGATGGATGACGTGCGCAAACATCCCGAGCGCGGCTATGTCATGTTGGATGATCTGCACCGCCGCTCGCTGGAAAAGCTGGTCGATCAATTCTCGATCAAGAGCCTCACCGAAGCCGATCTCGACTATCTCACCAAAGGCTGGCATCGTCTCAATCCCTGGCCCGATAGCGTCGCCGGCCTCACGCGGCTCAAATCGAAATTCGTGATCTCGCCGCTGTCGAACGGCAATGTCGCGCTGCTCACCAACATGGCGAAGTTTGCAGGGCTCCCGTGGGACCTCATCATGTCGGCCGAGCTGTTCGAGCACTACAAGCCCGATCCGGAAACCTATCTCGGCGCCGCGCGCCTGCTCTCTCTCAAGCCGGAAGAGGTGATGATGGTCGCTGCCCACAACGGCGATCTCGCGGCCGCGCAGAAGAACGGGCTGAAGACCGCCTTCGTGGCGCGGCCGACCGAATACGGTCCGCTTCAGAAGGTCGATTTCGAGGCCACCGGCAACTGGGACATCATCGCCAAGGATTTTGGCGGGATCGCCGATAAGCTGGGCTGTTAGGCCGTGTCTTCATGACCCAGTAAAGTCTGCTTGCGCACGAGGGGAGTTGAAGGCCTGAAGACCTATGAGCAAACCGATTCCCGAGCGCTATCGGAACCTCCGGACGTTTGCGTTCGGGGACAGCCCCGCACTCGCAGATGAATTGATCGAACTCGTTATCAAGGGCATCAAGACCGCGACGTGCAGCACCGAAGACGAGCCGAACACGTCCACGCCCGGTGAGCGCTGGGTCGTGGTCGACGGGCGAGGAGAGGCGCGCTGCGTCATCGAATCCATCGACGTAACATATCGGCGCTTCAATGAGGTCGACGCAGCTTTTGCATATTATGAGGGTGAAGGTGACCGGAGCCTGGCCTATTGGCGCCGCGCCCATCAGGCGTATTTCGGTAGGCTTGGACGATATAGCGACGACATGATGCTGATGTGCGAGCGTTTTCGCCTCGTCGAGGTCTTCGGCGATGTTTCACGCCAGGATCCATAGCATCGGCGGTCGATGTTAGAAGTTCAGGGCCACGCCTCACGCGATGCGCAGTGTGAGGTCGTTTCCCTCCCTTTCGGCAAAGCCCGCCTGCAAAACCTCTTCGCGCTTGTGCCGTAGATGCGCACGCAGGATGTGGGCGAGGCCGGCGCCGTCGCGCCTTTGCAGCGCGTTCAGGATTGCATCATGCTCCTTTACGGCGAGCGCCCAGCGCTGCGGCGTCATCGGCGTGACGTAGCGCGCGCGGCGGATGCGCGCGGTCACCGAGGTGTAAAGCCCCGCGAGCACCGGGTTTCCGGCAGCATTGACGATGGCTTCGTGAATGGCGCGGTTGCCGCGATAGTACTGGATCAGATCACCCTCGCGATAATGCTGCACCATGTCCGCATGCGCGGCCGCGATCGCGTCGATCTCCGCGTCGGTGATGCGCTCGCAGGCAAGCTCGCCGGCGAGGGCCTCTAAGCCCTGGCAGACTTCGAACAGGTCGCGCATGTCCTTGTCAGTCAGCTTCGCCGCGCGCGAGCCGCGATGCGGCAGCAGCTGCACGAGGCCTTCGGCGGCCAGCACCTTGAGCGCCTCGCGCAGCGGCGTGCGCGAGATTTCGAGCCGTTCGCACAGCTCGCGCTCGGGAATCCGCGCGCCGGGCGGGATTTCGCCGTCGAGCAGGATGGCGCGGATGCGGCCGACGACTTCTTCATGAAGCATGGGTCTGAACTCAATTTGCATTCAAAAATGAACTCATGTGCGGATATTTGCAAGTTCCTGCTTGAAAATTCCAAATTTTGCATTCAAAAATGTAAAAAACAGAAAGGCATGAGGAAATGGACCTGCAGGTGGAGGCAGAAGACCTCGTCTTCGAACGCCAGGACGGCATTGGGCGGATCACCTTCAACCGTCCGCAGGCCCGCAACGCCTTCACCTTCGCGATGTACGAACGGCTCGCCGCGATCTGCGAGGAGGCCAACCGCGACCACGCGATCAAAGTGCTGGTGCTACGCGGGGCCGGCGACAAGGCCTTTGCGTCCGGTACCGACATCAACCAGTTCCGCGAGTTCAAGACACCGCAGGACGCCATCGACTACGAGAACCGCATTGATCGGGTGCTGACCACGCTGGAGCAGTGCCGGGTGCCGACGATCGCGTCGATCAACGGGTTCTGTACCGGAGGCGGGGCGGGCATCGCCGCAGCCTGCGATCTCCGCATCGGCACCAAGAGCGCCAAAATCGGTTTCCCCATCGCCCGGACGCTCGGCAATTGCCTGTCGATGTCCAATGTCAGCCGTCTCACCGCGCTCATCGGCGCCGCGCGCGTCAAGGATCTGATCTTCACCGCACGGCTTGTCGAAGCCGGGGAGGCTGCAAATGTCGGGCTGCTCGGCGAAGTCGTCGAGGATATTGCCGCGCTCGAGCGGCGCACTGAGGAGGTCGCCCGGCTCGTCGCCAGTCATGCGCCGTTGACGCTGAACGCGACCAAGCAGGCTGTGGCGCGCCTGCAAAGGCGGCTGACGCGTGACGAGGGCGAAGATCTCATCCTGATGTGCTACACGAGCCAGGACTTTCGCGAAGGGCTCGATGCTTTCCTCGACAAGCGCGCCCCGCAATGGCGCGGCCAATAGGAACGGGCCCGATGCAAAGTTCGCAATCCACCTCTCGTCGTTCGGGGCCGCTCGCCGGCCTCAAGGTCATCGATCTCACCCATGTCATGGCAGGGCCGACCTGCACCCTGATGCTGGCCGACATGGGCGCCGACGTCATCAAGATCGAGAAATGGCCGAACGGCGACGACACCCGCCATTCGGTGCCGCCGAAGATCGGCGACGAGGCGGCCTCCTTCCTGATGATGAACCGCAACAAGCGCGGCATCGTGCTGGATCTGAAGACCGACGGCGGCAAGCAGGTGCTGCGTCGGCTGATCAAGAGCGCCGACGTGCTGGTCGAGAATTTTGCGCCCGGCGCGATGGAGCGTCTCGGTTTCGGCTACGAAGCACTGCACGCCGAATTTCCGGCGCTGATCTACTGCTCGCTGTCGGGCTTCGGCCGCACCGGTCCCTACAAGCATCGTCGCGGCTTCGATCTGGTCGCGCAGGCCATGAGCGGCATCATGAGCTTCACCGGTGAACGTCCCGACGGTCCGCCCGTCAAATGCGGCCCGCCGCTGTCCGACATCACCGCCGGCCTGCTCGCGAGCATGGGCATCCTCGCCGCCTATACGCATCGTCTCAAGACCGGCGAAGGGCAGTGGGTCGAGACTTCGCTCTATGAGGCCGCCCTGGTGCAGACCTACTGGCAATCGACCATCGCACTGGCCGCGGGCACCGCACCGCGCGCGATGGGGTCGGCGCATCCGCTCAACGCGCCGTACCAGGCCTTCGAAGCATCGGATGGCTGGCTCGTGGTCGGCGGCGCCAACAAGAAGCATTGGCTGTTGATGCTGGAAGCCCTCGGCGCCAGCGAACTCGCTGCCGATCCGCGCTTCGTCAACGGGGCCGACCGCATGGCCAATCTGAAAGAGCTGGAAGCGGTCCTGAGCGAACGCTTCCGCACCAAATCCCGCGCGCACTGGCTCGCGGCGCTGGACGAGAAGGGCGTGCCCTGCGGCCCCGTGCACGACATGCTGGAAGCCCTCAGCGATCCGCAGACCCTGGCGCGCGAGATGGTCGTCGAGGTCGAGCACTCCACGCTCGGTCCCGTCAAGACGATCGGACTTCCCATCAAGTTTTCGGAGACCCCAGGCAAAGTGCTGGCAGGCGCGCCGGTCTATGGTCAGCACACGAGCGAGGTGCTGGCCGAGCACGGGTTCGACCAGTCACGAATCGAAGCGCTCGAAAAAGAAGGCGCGATCGTGCTGGCCGCAGGAAGACGCCAGGAACGCGTCGCCTGAGCGGACCTCGATACGACAACAACAAAAGACAAAAATCAGCTGGAGGAAATCATGGGTGGGACGTCAACATTTCTGCTCTCCGCGGCCGCGACCGTGCTCGCCGGCACGATGCCGGCGTGTGCGGCCTGGCAACCGCAAAAGCCGATCGAGTTCGTGGCCACTGCCGGGCCGGGCGGCGGCACTGACAACCTTGCCCGCGCGGTGCAGAACATCATCACCAAGCACAAGCTGACGGAGCAGCCGATCGTCGTTGTCAACAAGGGCGGCGGCAGCGGCGCCGAAGGCTATGTCTACGGCAAGGCCTCCGCCGGCGATCCCTACAAGGTGATCTTCGGCACCTCGAACGCCTGGCAGCAGCCGCTCGTCTCCAAGGTCGCCTTCAACTACACCGATCTCACCCCGATCGCGGCGATGGCGCAGGACGAGTTCCTGCTCTGGGTCAAGCAGGACTCGCCGTACAAGACGGCGGGCGACTATCTCAAGGCGGCAGCATCGGGCGAATTCAAGATGGGCGGCGCGCAGTCAAAGGACACCGACGAGGTGCTGACGCGCATGATCGAGAAGGTTGGTAAGGTCAAGTTGACCTACATCCCCTTCAAGAGCGGCGCCGAGACTGCGGTGCAGCTCGCCGGCGGACACCTCGACTCCCACGTCAACAACCCCAGCGAAAGCCTCGGACAGTGGCGCGGCGGCACGCAACGCCCGCTCTGTGTTTTCAGCCCGAAGCGGCTGCCGCAGGGCCCGAAGGTCACTGCAACCGAAGGCTGGAGCGATGTTCCGACCTGCATCGAGCAGGGCCTTGACATCAAGCAATATGAGCAGCCGCGCACGGTATGGCTGCCCGGCAAGGTCACGCCGGACCAGGCCGCGTTCTATGTCGACCTCATGAAGAAGGTTCAGGCCACGCCGGAATGGAAGGACTACATCGAGAAGACCTCGCAGGTCGACACCTTCCTGACCGGCGCCGAGCTCGAAAAATTCATCAAGGAGGACCTCGAGCACGTCAAGCAGGTCGCCGGCGAGCAGGGCTGGCTCGTCAAGTGAGGCGGGGCTGTTGCATCGGCGGTGCCACAAATTCCGCCGTCGTCCCGGCGAAGGCCGGGACCCATAACCCCAGCGACGAGTTTGACGAAGACTCGCATCCACATCGGTACGACGACCAACACCTCTCGAGAGATCACGTGGTATGGGTCCCGGCCTTCGCCGGGACGACGCGCTGGATAGAGAAAACGCGTGCGTCATGCACGGCCGGACGTTGTCCGCCGCTCGAACGGAGCCCCCAATGATCTCCCGCCGCGCGCTTGAACTTGCGACCGCCTTCCTCACCGGTAGCTTTGGTGTGGCTGTCGTCGTCTCCAGCCTCGACAACGGTATCGGCTGGTCGAGCGCGGGCGTGGACGCCGGCACGTTTCCGTTCCTGACCGGGATCATCATCGTGGTCGGGAGCCTCTACAATCTGGTGCGAGGCGTGCTGCCGGCCGCCACACTGGCGAATGTCCCCATCGCCATCACGCCCATCGAGCTGCGCCGGCTCGCCGGCCTGTTCGTGCCAGCCGCGATCTTCGTGGCCGCGATCCCGCTAGCCGGGATGTACGTCGCTTCGGCGCTGTACGTCTTCGCAGTGCTGGCGATCCCCAGGCACCAATCCGTGCCGCGTGCGCTCGCCATGGCTGGCGCGACCGCACTCGCGCTCTACGTGGTGTTCGAGCGCATGTTTCAGGTCAGTCTGCCGCACGGCGCGCTCGCCGCCGCGTTTGGGTTCTGACGGAGAGGCCGATGGATAATCTCGCAGAGCTCCTGCACGGCTTCACCATCGCGGTCACCGTGCCGCATCTGGCGCTGATGGCAGTCGGCGTGCTGCTCGGCATTCTCGTCGGCGTGCTGCCGGGGCTGGGTGCGCCGAACGGAGTGTCGCTGCTCCTGCCGCTGACCTTCGGCATGCAACCGGTCTCGGCGATCATCCTGCTCTCCAGCATGTATTGGGGCGCGCTGTTCGGCGGCTCGGTGACCTCGATCCTCTTCAACATTCCCGGCGAGCCCTCGTCGGTTGCGACCACCTTCGACGGCTACCCGATGGCGCGCGACGGCCGGCCGACGACGGCGCTCGCGACCGCCTTCGGTTCGGCGGCGTTCGGCGCGCTGATCGGCGTCATTCTGATCACCTTCCTCGCATCCTGGGTAGCGCAGGTTGCGCTCGCGTTCGGGCCGGCCGAGTATTTTGCGGTCTATTTCCTCGCTTTCGCGAGCTTCGTCGGCATGGGCGGCGCGGCGCCGATCAAGACCGTCGTGGCGCTGGCCATCGGCTTTGCGATCGCCGCCATCGGCATCGACACCGTCTCCGGCAGCGTGCGCCTCACCATGGGCGTCGATGAACTCGTCAAGGGCGTGAGCTTCGTCGTCGCCGTGATGGGCCTGTTCGGCATCGGCGAGCTGCTGGTCGCCGTCGAAGAGGAGTTTCATGCCCGCGCAGTCTCCTCCAAGATCGACTGGCGCGAAGTGTTCCGCGCGGTCGGCCGCCTGCCGCAGCATGGCGTGGCACTTCTGCGCAGCGCGGCGATCGGATGCTGGATGGGGATCACGCCGGGCGGCCCGACCGCGGCATCCTTCATGAGCTATGGCATCGCCCGCCGCTTCTCGCGCCGCGGCCGATACTTCGGCACGGGCGAGGTCGAAGGCATCATCTCGCCGGAGACGGCCGACCATGCCGCCGGCACCAGCGCGCTGCTGCCGATGCTGTCGCTCGGCATTCCCGGCTCGGCGACCGCGGCGGTCATGATGGGCGGGCTGATGATCTGGGGTCTTAATCCAGGGCCGATGCTGTTCGTCGACAGTAAGGATTTCGTCTGGGGGCTGATCGCCTCGATGTATGTCGGCAACATCGTCGCAGTCGCACTGGTGCTGCTGACCGTTCCGGTCTTCGCCGCCCTGATGCGGATTCCCTTCGTGGTGATCGCGCCGCTGATCGTGATCATCTGCGTCGTCGGCGCCTATTCGGTGTCGAACTCCTATCTCGACGTCGTCATGATGCTCGGCTTCGGGATCGTCGGCTATCTCTTCAAGAAGCTGTTCTATCCGCTGGCGCCGCTCGTGCTCGCGATCGTCATCGGCGACAAGGCCGAGGATGCGTTCCGGCAGTCGATGCTGATCTCCAAGGGATCGCTCGGGATCTTCTTTGCAAACAAGCTGGTGACGTGCCTGATCGTGGCCGGGATCGCGCTGTTGCTGCTTCCGCTCGTGCTGCAGCTCGCGCGGCTCTGGCGCAAACCCGCGCCATCTACCGATCGGACGACAGCTGAGGAAAAGGTGACCATATGAGCGCAAAGCCGCTGATTGCATTGGCAATGGGAGATCCCGCCGGCATCAGCCCGGAGCTGACGGCGAAGCTCGCGGTGCAGGCCGACATCCGCGCCCGCAGCCGGCTCGTCGTCATCGGTGACCGCCGCATCTTCGACGAAGGTGCGCGCGTCGCCGGCATCAAGCCGGAGCTGACGGCGGTGGAGCAGGGGGCCGACCTTCGCGCGGCGGAGGGCGAGACGCTGTTCGTCGATCTGCGCCATCTCGATCCCAGGGAGGTCGAGCCGAGGACCGCGACCCTTGCCGGCGGAAAATTCGCGCTGACCAATTACCGGCATGCGCTCGAGCTCGGCCGCGACGGGCGCGTCGACGCCGTCTGCTTCACCCCTTTCAACAAGCAGGCGATGCGCCTTGCCCGCGCCGAGTACGATGACGAGATCGCATTTTCAGCCGAGGTGGTCGGCCTTAGGACCGCGGCGAGCGAGTTCAACGTGCTGGACCGGCTCTGGAACGCGCGGGTCACCTCCCACATTCCGCTCAAAGACGTCGCTGCAAAGCTGTCCAGCGAACGTATCCATCGCGCGCTCAAGCTGACCGATTCCTGCATGCGCAATGCCGGCTTTGCGCGACCGCGCATCGCCGTCGCGGGTCTCAATCCGCATGCCGGCGACGGTGGCAATTTCGGCCGCGAGGAGATCGACGTCATCGCGCCCGTGGTCGCAACCGCTCAGCGCGAGGGCATCGCCGCGGAGGGACCGTTTCC
>Ga0209489_110134_pt1 | contig 10932 bp, 4 predicted proteins | sample SiratrowhiteBW_FD_187527 | JGI IMG/M metagenome (GOLD analysis project Ga0209489, IMG submission 187527) | Root nodule microbial communities of legume samples collected from California, USA - Siratro white BW (SPAdes) (version 2) | ecosystem: Host-associated > Plants > Roots > Nodule | place: USA...
AACAAAAAAAAAAAAAAAAACTTTATTAATATCTATGATTTCGTTGTATTAAAAAAATTAAATCATTTGATACATAAACATATAATATCAGTAATATTTAATTCATCATATTATTTATTATATTTCTCATTTTTTTTCATCTTATACGTATATATATTCCTCGTACTTTCAATAACTGTGAATAGTAACTATTAACTATTCTAATATGATACGGTAGTTGGTCGTCAGCATATGCTATATTCACTTAAAATGACATTTTCCCAACATATAATGTTATAACACTAAAAAAACCAATGAATGATTTTGTTTAACGAGTACGTTTATTTTTGTCTAAACTTTGATGCATTTTTCTCACAAATTTTCGAGTCAAAAAAAATTTAACGATAAATTTAAAAAAAAAATAGTTTACATATTTAGTTTTTCTTTTGTAACCTGAAAAAATCTTTAAGATATTGACTGAAAAATTTTAGTCCTTCGAAATAAAATTGTCCCGTTTATACAAATAGCGGATTTTGTTTTTCAATTTTGTTTTTCTTTTTTCTGTCTATTGTTTGTGGAAATAAAAATGTACAAGACAACTTTATTTTAAAGAACTAACATTAAATAGGAACTTATTTGTTAAGCTTAAAAATGTTAATCTAGACATATCTTTAATAATTATTTTTATTATAAACTGCCTGTATTTTCTATTGAAAGTAATAGTATTATAAATAACAAAATTTTATTAATATTCAAAATCAATATCATTATAATTAAACCAAATATAATATTTCTTTTAACACTTCATACTAATTTAGCTATATATAATATAATATTATATTATATTATATTATATTATATATATATATATATATATATATATATATATATATATATATATATATATATATATATATATAAATTGTCTAGATTTAGGTAGAACAACATGTTGAATCTCGAAATTGTGTATAAGAGTATAATCACAACAGAAAGTTACATAGGAAATAAAAATACTAAACTTTTGAGAATTTTTTATCAATTTACATTTATGAATTTAATTATTATTTAAATATATAAATTATATTAAACTAACTCAATCTTTTTTTCATTTTAAAATATTATTAGAGAAGAAACTTCAATTCCAATTAATAAAGAAATATTTTCTAGAAGACTTGTATTATGGATGTCCAACCATAATATAAGATTGTAAAAAGAATTTTTTTACCTAATTTATTATGAACATTGTCTGGTTACACATAGACCTCAACTTCATAAGTTAAAGATAAGTTCATTGTATAAATAATTGTACAAGTAAGTGTATATGACAATTGTGAAAAAACTCTTATTAGTTTCTTAATAGCTTATACTATAATTTATGTGATTTAGACCATCAATGAAAATTTGACATTTTTTTGCAAATGGATCCATGTACTTAATACAACAAACCACAAATTGGTTCAACATATTGTCTTAAGTATCTAACCTCAAACCATCAATTCTGACGTAACGTACATTCATTTCATAAATTTTTATATATTTATTCAAAAGCAAGCTCAATAATCTCAAATAGTATATAATAAGATCATCATACATTTATATTATTAATTTGAAAAAAATGAATTAACTTTACTTTTACCTCGGCGTGAGTGAGTAACTATTGTTTAAATAATATTCAACTATTTAAAATAGAAGAGAGTCTACTAAACATCTCTAGCTCAAGCACAACACTATCACTTGAGACATAAACTGTATTGTTTAAGTGTGACACCAACACTAAAACGATATACTTCAAGAGGAGAGAAAAATTGATGCAACTCATTCTCCCTCAAACTACAAGCATGTCACTTAAGCAACATCCTATATCGGCTTAAGTGGTAGACACAATGATTTCATGTTGAGATTGATTGATAACATTAATATACTAACCATAATATACTAACCAAAACCTCACCGCATTATATGTACTTTATGGCTTGAGCAATCACTCATCACTTCATTGATTCAACATTTCACTTTACTCAAAATTTACACTATAACTTAAGTAAAGACATTGGTTTCTGCATTTACTTAATCATTTAAGCAAATAGCATTTTACACCCAAACTCATAGTTATTGAAAAACCTTAGATAGTAATTGTTTAATTAACTTAGGAAATTCTTCTAACATAGTAACGTAATCTAACTTTTCTTTGGGGAGAAAATTTTGTTAATCATGGAGAGAAAACGATACAATTCTAGTGGTTACAGTGTCATAGTAAGATGTCCCATATGAAATAACTTTTTCATCACCTTATATTAAGGGAAGATCAAGAAAATCACACCATATCGTCCTATGAGATTATGGTAGCAACGTCTTTGAAAATGGCTTAATCGATGATGATGTTTCGGCAAATACATCACATCAGAAAAAAAAATGAATGAATGAAGAGTCATAGTCGAAACAAAACTCCAATATTATGATCTAATTTCACTATTAGGGTGTCCTTATATTATATAAATGCATATGAAAAAGTGTGATACAACTAAAGAATTAAACCCTTTTGAAGAATATTAGCTAGACATGTAGATGTTTCTTGCATGTTCACGTGATTTTGGATTTAGTTAATGGCCCGTTGGGATTCCTCTTTTATAAGAAAGACGTGTTGTGTGATAGTAATTTTTTATTTCTGAAATTTTTATAACATAATTTTAAAATCTAATACTAGTAGAAATTATTTTAAAAATTCAGAAGACATATTGATCGCGATGCATGTCCGCAAATGAAATTTATCATAGTTGATAGATGGTTGAATTTATATATTAATTAGTATAAATGACATAAACTGTTTTTATGATAAAAGTTAGATAAATTAAACTTAATTAAATTGTAGAATTTGAATTGTTATATTATTAAGTAAAAATAATTGTGCCATAATAAATTATTAGTTTTTCATTTAATAATAAGTGTTTTTATCAACAAATGATATTAGTAAAATTTTTAGTTTGATTCCTATTAGAATTATTAGTGGAAGAGAGATTATTGTAGATAATTTCAATTCTTTTGTAATGGAAGTTAAATTAATCAAATCACAAAGTTGAATTATGACGTTTAGACTGTGCTAGATCTATTATTATTCTTTTCAAAAAATGATAGAAGTTTCATTTTAATTATTAAATTACTTTTAATACGAGAATATAACGATGTATCAGTTTTTCTACATTCACAATGTTAATGGTGTTCTATTATAAATGTTTATATGATGTGTGATCTCTAATTTGTTGGATAAGTTTATCAAATAAAACATCTTAAATCAATGGACAAAACTTTTTAAACCTAAAAATATTAAAATATTAAAATAAAAAAATACCCGAAATTCTCTTTTAACTCAAGATATATTATTGCTCGAAACAAATTACCCGAAAAAATATAGATTGAGGAAAAAAAATGAGTAGGGTGGGTTGCAGGCATGTTGTGAGCTGGAGATGACATTGACAGAAGACAAAGATACTGACAGTGAGTTTGGTTACTGATTTCAGCAAAATATAAATTTGATGCTCAAACAACAGTACAAAACACATGCCAAAGTGAAAAAAAAAAGGAACTGGTTTTCTGCAACAACACCCAGGCTAAGACCATTGGATATACAATCATAATTATTTAACTTTTTTTCTTGGAATGATTAATGTACATAATATATAATTATAATTCAATTATTGAATAATTAAAAACGCATGTTATATCAACATACTGAAAATATCACAAATAAGTGTATTTTATACCGATATAAACCAATTCCTTCTCGCGTGTGAATTTAATTACGGCTCTTTAATTATGTATTGAATTATGACTTTTCAAGTATGTTTACGGTTATGGCTCATCGAAATAGTCTGAAGCCATTATATTTCAAAATTATTAATTAATATAATCCAAGTGGCATACTTGCAGATTTCTACAATTTTTTTAATTAAAACTATCTTTTTTTATATATAAGCTAATTTGTAAAATAACTATTAAATTTTTATTTTTAATTTATAACTAAATTAGTTTTAGCTTGTATAAACAGAAAAGAAAATTCTTAGAAAGAATTTCTAGAGTTCTTTCAAACACTTGATATCGCATTGATTAAGTGAATAAATTAAGGAGTTTAGTCATGCTAAACTGCTAAAATTATGTGAAATATTAAAGGCATTAATCTCGTGTATTTCGATTATATTTTGATAACATTATCAATACAAAATTAAATATTAGAATTTTTTATTTGTATTTTGAATAACATCTATAATGACATTACTAGTAATAATAAAAATATATTTAGCCAACCGTATAACTACGACTAAAAATGCTTACATCATTTTTTACATGAAAATATGGCAAAGATTTTATAATAAATTCACTATAAGAAAAATTTAAATTACCAACGAAATTTTATTGACGGAACTTTATTTGTTGATAAAATATTATTATCGACGAATTTCTGAGTCTGTCAATAATTATTAACGAATTTATCAACGAATTACTCAAATTCGTCGATAATTATCGATGGATTCAGAAATCTGTTAATAATTTACATACAATCAATTTACCGACAGATTTTGAATATTTTCGATGGATTTGTCTGTCGGTAATTTTTATTTTTTTAGTGATTAAGAACATAAAATAACGTTACACTTAAACAAATAAATTTATATTTTTAATAATTATATATAGTTAAAATATTTATTATCTTTATTGTTGATTAATCTTCATTCAAAAGTTTAAGACCTTTTACCATTTTTACTCCAATTCAATGGTTAAGATACACATCTTATTAGTGTTTTATTTAGTTGTTGATATAAGCATATATTTAAAAAAAGATTTTATTTTCTTAATAACATGTCAGTATACTTCTATATAATTTAATCGGGAGGTTTTATAAAATTCTAAGTCTTAATCTTATATTCTAGTGTATATCTTTAAAATATCAAGTATTTTGCCTCTCGTAGTGTTAGTAATTAATAGTATCTTCCCTTAGAGAGTTATATATCATAAGACTATAAAACTTGAGTTTTATAAGCCCTTTTTATTGCAATATGTCCATATGTCTAAAAATAAGATTCAAGATTGGTTTGTATTGTAATATTCTTAATTTAGAGTAAAAATTATAAAGATGTCTTAAGAAATGATATCGCACAATGGAACTTACAGAAATTAAATTAAAACCTCATAAAATATCTCCTAAAATGGAGATACTCTTATCCCACAAATTTTGATAATTGTTTCATCTGAATTTTAATAAAAGGAAGATTTTTTATTTTATAAGTCAGGATTGAATCTTTTATGCCAACATGTTTCAATAAAAATGTGTTATGTAAGACACCCAAGTCTTCAACTCCCTTCACGTTTTATTTATTGAAGTCCTAAACTTCAAGCACATAAAAATTATGTTTCATGCCTAAGGGACTCAAAATTTGGCTTTTGAGACACTCTCATAGTTGTATTATTATTTATAACAGCCCTATATGACTCAATTAGACCGGGTTTATTTCTTCATAATAACATATATAACAAAATATCTTGCTTCCTTCATTCTTAAATAATAGTCTTTTAAGGTTGTTGCATACGAATCAAAGATATTTAATTAATATAAGTTTAGATAAAATTGTTTTCAGTTTTTAACTAGTTTTTGTATTTCTTTTAATGTAACTGTCTCTATTACTCCTAATTATAAGGAAGAAAATATTAATGGAAAAATAGTTAAAAAATCAAATTAATATAAAACAAGAATGAAAAAAACTAAAAGAAATATTATTTTGAAAAGAACAAAACACTAAACTTTATTACAGTCAAAATAAGACATTCAAACAAATGTTAGTCTAGTTATAAAGATTTTTATTGCTTGATTGAAATATCCAAAAATAATAGTTCGAAGTGTGAAAATGCATATCAGTATAAATTGAACTAAAAGTACGTCAATTCAACTTATTTATTTCATTATGAATTAAAAATCTTACAACCCTTAACCTCCTTTAACGCAAAATACATGTAGAAGTAATTGGAGGTTAATTCTAATCTTATTCGAAATCATTTAACTTTTGGACAACTAAATCATATTCATTTTAACTAATATTAAAAATACGTGATGAGTGGGATTGAATAATGAGTGGATTGACTTATGAAGGCCTACCTATAATCTTACTTTCAATATAAAAACAAATGTTGATGAATAATCTCCAAAAGTTTTCATAAACTTTTGTAGAATATGAATGATCACTTGGATCTTTGGGAATCCTGATATCACACTCATCTAAATTTTTTATCGGAAGAAAGAAAAAAAAAAAAAAAAGACAGAGAAAAGAAAATTCTGAATTTTGTCTTGATGTGTTATGTGGCCAATTCCCATAAGTGTGAATTGCAAAGCGTGCAATGAAAAGAAGCAGCCCCACACACTGAGGGATGGAACCACACTTCTAGGGAGGGACCAAATATATATAAAAAAAATCCTTTTGACAGCAAAATAAAATATTTTACTCAATTAATATATAAACATTAACATTTATGTGAATTATATATTTTTTATATATACATAACTAATAAATTAAATATATTTTTCCTAACAAAATTCCAAGTGTCACTAATAACTTTTGTGAAGTTTATAATTACAGTTAATATTTACTCATAATTAAGCTGCTTATGACCATATAATTATCAAAGGAGTTATGTAGGAAAAAAAAAGGAGAAGATAATAAATAAAGAACATTTAATGACATGTGTAAAAGAAAAAGTTGATAAATAATTTAGAATAGAAAAAAAAAAGTTGGAAAACTAGGGGGCCCTTACCTTATTCATGGATCCATATCTTGACATGTTGTTGTGCAATAATTGAAAGCATTAATATTTTATAGGGTAGTAGATATAGCTAGAAAGAAGCTATGCCCTAGCCACAAATGCATGGATATGTCTCTTCCTTTTCTATTCTCCTTTCCTTTTAATGGTTTTTGTTTGTTGTGAATGGTGTCTAGATTTGCTAGTGTGTTCCATTTTCACCACCACAGTAACACATTTCTGAAACAGCAGGAGAAGAGAGACAAGACCTTATACCCTTTAGCGAAATTTAAGCAAAATCCAGAATCTGCCAGATTTTTGATGACACATGCAGTAGTGTTGCTCTATAGGTAGATGTTATGTTGGATCTGACTCTACTTGTCCTTTCACAAATCAAATTATTTGGGGATCATATGTCTGCCATATTACTATTTTTCTTCTGACATTAATTAACAGATTCACCTGGCCTCAGTAGTCTATCAAACATTAATCCTTGTTCTTTCATTATCACACAGTTTTCTTTTTCTAATTTTTTTCAAAACCCTCAAAACTTCAAAAGTCAACGTTCACACAAGATTATGTGAATCATATATTCTTGTTAAGCATGTGGTAGGATGAAAAATGAAAAAGAGAATCACGTTAGAAACAAGTAGATACAAAAGTAAATTAGGGTTTTTCACTTATTTCGTGCCTTTCGTGACTGTCATAAAAAATAACTCTTATCTGCATAACTTTGTCTTATCTTCACTAGGAGAACGGGAACAATCAGAGGCCACAAGAAAGTGAAAAAAAAAACATGAAAGAAAATAAATAAACAAGAAAGTTTAGTAACTTTTGAATTGTTCGATAAGAAATAAAATAAATAAAAGACAATGAGTTTTCTCGTGATATAATATGACAATTGTTTTTAATAAAAATATAAATAATAATAATTTAGTTTTTTTATTAAACAAAATGGAAGGTCAAAACATTGGTGAATGAGTAAACTCTATCTACTTTTCTTTTACATTCCTAACACATTGCCAATTTGTTTTTTATTTCATTTTTTTTTATTTTTGTTCCTTCGTCTCTCGATTGTTCTGAGCTTATGCTAACACATCTACTTTTGTTGTGCATGTAACATTGATTTTATCTGCTATTGTGATATGTGGTTTGTAACATTCCTTTCTTTGTTAATTTCTTACATCTTACTACTTTGTAATTGAGACAAAAAAGACACAATGGAGACAAATGGTTCCGTGCATGTCACAATCATTATTGTTTCATTTGATCTCACTAACACGTTAGATTCATTCTTACACCATGTTTCACAGTTTCGCTTCAAGATACATTTGAAACTTATCCAAGAAAAGTACAATAAAATGAGGTCTTTTATAAGTTAAAATTAATTTATACACAAATTGAAAAAATAAAACATAAAGAAATTATACAAGAAATCTTTTAATAGCCTAAAATTAAATTAAAAAACAAATTTTTAATCAAAATTATTATCCTACACTTTTAGTTTTAATAGAAGTGAACTTTAATTCTAACTCAATTTAAGTGAGGTTTGTACTACTTATAAACTATTGAAAGACATTATTTTTAGGCGATCTGAGATCTCCAATACACCTCTCTCACGCCAAGACTCCTAAACTCGAACGTAAAATCCTTCTCATGTTGAGACTTTCAGCTCGAATATGAAACTCCAGATAACAAATGACTCGATAACCCAATAACCTTATTAGGATAGACTTTGATATCATAACAAAAATGGGCTTTAAACCTAACTCAAACTTATTAAACCGACTTGCAAGATGAGATTTACACTCATTTATAAAAAGGTCTCATCTCTAATTGATATAAGATATCTAAGTTAAAGACAAATTCCTTTAAATATTTAAAAGCACATAAATTTATATACTCAACTTTTCCATTTCTAAATAAATATTTCAAATTGTAAAGTTATATATATAGGTATTTTAATACGAATTTGATAATAGATGATATAATAACTCTTAACAAATTTGATTAAGATAAACTTTGATATATTTTAATAAATAAATTTATCTTTAACCTAATCTTACTGTAAAATGATATTTATACTATAATTTATAGTATGATGTTATCTTCATTCAATGTTCCACTTTCTTAATTCTTGTAAGAGATAAAGAGGAAAAGATAAGAAGAAAGAAAATGGAACATACCGTACGTAGAAAGACAAAGGTACGTAAAGTATTTATGTATTTGCTTAATTGTTCTTCCATTTGTATGGTGGAAATAAGAGGCAGTGGAGGAAGATGAATAATGTTGGAGACCACCCTATACCCTACTTTTGCATACCTATCCTTCAAAAATCTGTCTTTTGTTGACCCATCACTGAAATCTAATTTTGCAAGAAAAGAAGACAAAATTAAAAAGATGTGAACAATTCAAATAAATATATATTAAAAGGTTTGTATGAATCCGAATCTGAGGCCTCGGAATGGCTACTATTGTACGTTGTTGTTGAACTGAGCATGCTTGAGGATACGTCACTCTCGCTACACCACATAACACCTTGAAACTTCAATTCACTACTTTAAAATGGAATTAGCCCATGATAATAAATGAGAACTGCCATGGCTACTCAATTTTTTCAGAAAAAACTGATGAGCAGCATTATACATATGAATTGTCACCCCTTTCATGATAATGTCTTTTCTTGTCTCTACTTTTTACATATGTATAAAAAAGTACTTATTATCTTATTCTGTAATTTTTTCTTTATATAAACATCAACTCATTTTCGAAGTAATTTTTAAATAGTAACTTTTCTTTTTCTTTATTTATTTTCTTTCGATTTAATGATTGTAATAACAATTTATCTTTAGTTTCTTAAAAACATAGATATTTGTTCGTACCCACAATAAATTCTCAAATTATTATATTTGGTTAGTTAATATAGTTGAAAAATATTTATGAGTTTTTTAGAAATAAAATAATAGTATTTTATTTTTGTTAAAATCTTTAATTTTATTACCATGTTAAATAATGCAATTAGAGTAATATGATAAATTTTCATTTCAACTTGGAAAATTTCAGATTTCTATCTCTTCTATGAGAAAAGCTAACTTAAAAATCATTTAAAAAGATATTGTTAAAAAGTTTCAGCACGCACTATCTCGGAATAATATGTAGATATTTACTTGCGAGGCATGCTAACTTAAATCACACTTTCTATGTGGACGAATACAACCATCATAAACATGAAAATGATATTAAAAAATAAATAAATTTTTTGTGTCAATTATAATACTAATTGACATATTATGTCAATTATATGATGGATATACAAAGTTGAATTGTTTTTCCAGAAAAAACTATTCTTTCTACAAACATATTTAAAAAGATAATGCATATAACAATATAAAATCCTTATACATATAAACATTAAATATACATATATTCAAAAAATTCATATATAATATTAAACATTGTACACAAAACTAACAAAGTATCATTGACGTATAGAAACTTACGAGTTATAATATGTACAACTAACAATGTGTTTAAATATGCCATACTCTAAGAAGACATATAATGCTAAAAAAAATCTCATTAGATAATTTCAATTTTCAAAAATTACAAAATTTGATGATTGCCACTTTTTTTTATATCTTTTGTCAATAAATTTTCACCAAAAGATAAAGTACATGTTAAAAATAATATGTTAAAGAGCGTGTTACTACACTTGTCTATATTATAATTTATTCTGGAGATAAAATCTGCTAATCCAAGTATTGACTATAGAAAACTTAATTGCTTGGTAAGTACATTAACTTATCAATTTGAAATCTTCTTACCCACTCTGATAGGAAGACCTAATCAAGAATCCTAAATCCCTCATAAACAATTACCTATTTTGATAATTTTACTATAATGTTTTCCCTAAATTGAGATTCATAAAGCAAGACAATAATACCATATCTATATGGACAGATAAAAGAAAAAAAGGGGTGTTTATACCAAACACACATGAAGTCCCAAACACACATTCTCGTATCATAAGAGCAAGACATCATGAAATTTGGTAAGCAGTGGTGAGTGGTGGTGGTGGTGGTGAGTTTTAAAGTGGGGGTTTCGCACCGTTGTGTCTTACGGTGGTGCGTCTCATGAAGAAGCGATGTGATGTGGAGCAAAGAAGAGACAAAA
>Ga0209489_110136_pt1 | contig 10925 bp, 10 predicted proteins | sample SiratrowhiteBW_FD_187527 | JGI IMG/M metagenome (GOLD analysis project Ga0209489, IMG submission 187527) | Root nodule microbial communities of legume samples collected from California, USA - Siratro white BW (SPAdes) (version 2) | ecosystem: Host-associated > Plants > Roots > Nodule | place...
TAGTAACACCTCCAAAGAGAAAGAGGGGTGCTGTTTGTGAAAAATGTGGAAAGCATTTACAAGATAAGCATAATAGATTTTGTTCCATTACATGCAAGGTAAGAAGTTATCAACAAACTCAAATTTAATGTTTTGAATTTACTTTTTATTCAACTTTCAAACTACTAATTTATTATTCAAACAATGTGAATTGTTAGAGCTCAGTGCTTCACCAAAACGAAAGTCCTACAAAGAGAAAGTGTAGTGCACAAATGATACTAGAGGATGGTGTTATGAAACATGATAATCAAAACTCAAGAATTGAACAACTATATTTGTGTCTGAGTGAGAGTGCTTTGAAGTTGTAAATTTCAGAAAGCACCTAAGGAAAGTCACTCCAAAGAAAACTTCGCATTTTGTTTTCTCTTATTAAAAGTTTTTCTTTATTTATTTTTCTTTTAAATTCAAGGAATATTTGCAAGAACCTTAACTAATTATGGCAAAGTTGGAATTGAAAAACTTTGATATTCTTAATATGATACTATATAACAAATTGATATAGTAAATTAAAGATATATAAATACATTTTTATTATATTAATCAATCTAACTAATTAACAAAATAAATATATTATTTCTCCATTAATTGATGATAAAAAGTAACTACATGATTTATCATACATTAAAAAAGAAATTAAATTACATACGGATAAAATCTGTATATAGGGATCAAAAATCCATATGTAATCATTTTACATACGGATTTACATATAGATGAAAATCCGTATGTAATAAACTTGTAGGTAATTTACATATAGATTTATTCCATATGTAATTTACTAACAGAATTTTACATACTAAAAAATTCATATATAATTTATATATGAATTTATTCTATATGTAACGAATATTTTTTTACAAAAAAAATTATTCAGTTTTTTTTTTCAATTTTATTACTACTTTTATATCCTATTATTATTATATCTAATTTTCAAGATTATTTTTTACTATTATTTTAGTTAATTTTATTAACATTATCAATAATGTGCATCATGTGAAATTCAAACCCAAGTTCCACATATATCAATAGAACTCAACTTACCACTGAACTAGATTAATTTTATTATCACAATATAATTATTAAAATTATTATTATGACTATTATTATTATTATTACTATTATTATGCTTATGATTTCTATAATTAATAATAATAATACTAACATTATTAATAATATTTATAATATTAATAATAATATTGATAATGTTATTAATAATAACATTAATAATAGTATTTGATTAATAATATTCTTAATAATAATAACAGTTTTATTAAAAATATTATAATTAGTAGTAATATTATAATAATATTGTTATTGTTATTATTATTATTATTAATATATTATTATTATTATTTTATTTTATATTATTAGTTATATTAAAATGCATAAAAAATAATTAAAAATATGTGATTATAGTATTTACATCTCAAAATGACATATATGTTCGTTATTATATTAAATTGTCTTTATCAATTTTATTACACAATCCTATTAAACTATTTATTCGTTCGTATTAGTTTTCTATCAATTTTAAAATTTGAAACAAGTTGAATTTGGATGGATTGAACCGATGATACTTACAAAATAAAAGAAAGAAAAAAATTATAATTGTTGAAATATTATTTTTTTCCTTTTGTAATGTATTTTGACTTAAATGACGCGTGTTTGATAAAATAACGGATTGTTAATCAGTTAAATCAAAATTTAAAATAAAAAAAGTATATACATGAGATAAAAAGATATAAAAAATATTATTCTCTATGTTCAAAATTCAATTCAAAGTTTAGAGCTTGATTTTTCAAAAGTTTTGTAATTGGAATTCAACATTATGTTGTTTAACTATAAAAAATTAACATTAAAAAATATTTTTATTTAAAATAAACTAGACAATAACTGAGTTTATAATGAATTTATTTTTGAAATAAAAAGGGGTTAAAGTTATGTTATAATTTGCAAAATGTAATTTTAAAACTTATGAAAGAGTTCTCTTTGTAAGAAATGTTTGATGATTTGGATTGCTTCTTATCAATTTAAGTACTTAAGTTTAAAACCTGTATAATGGAGAGAATGAGTTAAAAAAATAATGAAGTATTTCAAATATTTTTTATTAATAATAATTCAAAAATATAATTTTTTAAAACATATATTTAACTAACCTAATATATTTGAGTCATTTGATAATATTTACCAAAATATTATTTAATATTTTTAAAATGGTTCTTTATTTTTTTAAATCTGGTGGTCTTATTTATAGGATTGGAATAGTAAGGAATTTACCATACTTAATAAACTTCTTTGTCTTCTTTATAAATATTTTAAAATACTCATTTTTATCTTCTTAACTCTCTTCCGTTTATTTAGACGATTTTATTAATAGTAATCCAAAAATATAATATTTTAAAGCATATATTTAACTAACCTAATATATTTGAGTCATTTGATAATATTTACCAAAATATTATTTAATATTTTTAAAATGGCTCTTTATTTTTTTTAAATCTGGTGGTCTTATTTATAGGATTGGAATAGTAAGGAATTTACCATACCTAATAAACTTCTTTGTCTTCTTTATAAATATTTTAAAATACCCATTTTTATCTTCTTAACTCTCTTCCTTTTATTTAGACGATTTTATTAATAGTAATCCAAAAATATAATTTTTTAAAGCATATATTTAACTAACCTAATATATTTGAGTCATTTGATAATATTTACCAAAATATTATTTAATATTTTTAAAATAGCTCTTTATTTTTTTAAACCGGTTGGTCTTATTTACAGGGTTGGAATAGTAAAGAATTTACCATACTTACTAAACTTCTCTGTCTTCTTTATAAACATCTTAAAATACCTCTTTATCTTCTTAGCTCTCTTCCTTTTATTTAGACGGTTGAAACCTATAGTAAGGAGTTTATAACACTTAAAATGATTTCATTTTATATATCAAATTAATAGAAATATTATTAAATGACTAAACAATTTTGGACATATTAATTATGCTTAAAAAAGTATTTTTCCAATATTACAATAAAGTATTTTAAAATATATTCTTATGTTTTCACTTTCCTTCTGGAGATCTCAAACTTAAGTATAATCTAATTCATTAAACTACTTAAGTAATCTAGTGACCTCTAATAAAAAGTTTACACTACATAAATAATTTCCTTACTTTTAATTATATATAATTAAAAAAATTATAATTTTAAGATTATTAAATACAAGGTATTTTGAAATACCTCTTTTTGGATTTTCTCCTTGATTTCTATAGGTTTCGAAATCATATGCTTAAATTGGTAAAAAATAATTTCAGCCACTAAACTACTAAGGTGATCTATATTGAGAAGTTTACAAAATATTTATATATATCAAGTGTAACCCTCAATTCAAGATTAGGTAATCAAAGGAAAACATTGGTTTCTATGTATAAGTTAAAAAACTTATTAAGTCTAAATTTTGGATGTGGATTTCAACAAGAAAAAAAACGTGATTTTTGTTTCTCTTTTGTTTTTGTTAAAGTACTCTTTGTATTTTTTTTATATTTAAGTTTTTTTTTTTGTTTTTTAGATAAAAAAACTAGAATTCTCACTCGTTATTCTTTCATTGCAGGATTATTAAAGTAATATGAAGCTGGATTCATGATGTGTTCTTATGTTTAATTTTACCAAGAGTCAAACTTTAAAAATTTTTCATGTCCCTCTATCTTCTTCTAAGACATAAAGTCTCTTAATATAAACATTTCAAAATGTTATTTGAAATATTCTTAATATAAAATTTGTTAAATTTAATAATATGGACACAGTTTTTGTTAGGTATAGCTCATAATATCAAATAGGGAAAGTTATAGGCTTTGTGGGCTGGGTCAGGAGTGTGGGGGTATTTTGGTTATTGTACCTTGTTAGGGTTATTTATATAATCATCTGTAATTGTAACCCTAGTGGTTGATCTCTCTAATAACAAAACACAGCCGCTCAAACGCTCCCAAGGACGTAGACAAATTGTTGAACCTCGTTAAATCTTGTGTTCTATATTTTCTTCATCTTCGTTCATTTTTGTTAATTCCTATGTTTATAGATTGAGTTTCTCAACAATTGGTATCAAAGCGAGTTGAGATGGCTATGTCAGGAGGTGCTAAATTCTAAGTTGTGAAATTTGATGGTCACGGTAATTTTGGATTATGGCAGACGAGGGTGAAGGATCTGTTAGCACAACAAGGGCTGTTGAAGACTTTAAAGTCGCAGAAACAGCAAAGATGGAGGATGAGGATTGGGTGGATCTGTAGGAACGAGCAGCAGGAACCATACGATCGTGTTTGGCAGATGAGATCATGTACCATGTAATCAGTTTGTCGTCTCCAGATGAAATCTGGAAGAAACTAGAATCCCAGTTTATGTCAAAAACCTTGACAAATAAACTATATCTTAAGCAGAACCTGTATAGGCTGAAGATGCAGGAGGATAACGATCTTGCACAACATGTGAATATTTTTAATTAAATAATCACAGATCAAGCGCAGTTAATGTGAAGATCAAGGATGAACGCAGAGCAATAATTCTGTTTTGTTCTTTGCCTTCTTCCTACGAACATATTGTGACAACCCTTACGTATGGGAAAGAAACAATCAAGGTTGAGGAGATTACTGCAGCGTTGTTGGCGCACAACCAACGAAAGCAGAATGCAGGGAAAAGTTCTTCTTAAGGTGATAGTTTATACATTAAGGGTGGTCAGGAATGTGGAAGGAAGCAAGAGAATGATGGTTCTGGAAAATGAAATTTCAGATCAAAGTCAAGGGGTAAAAAGACGATTCAATGTTACAAGTGTAAACAGTCAGGTCATATGAAGAAGGATTGTCCAACGTGGAGAAAACAAAATGATGAAAAACAGGCTAACTCATCCAAGTCTGTAAATGTGATGCAGAATGAGGAATCTGATGACAGTGACGGGGACATGCTTTCTGTTTCAACTACTCAGTTTTCGGATGTATAGATTCTTGATTCAGGATGCTCTTATCATATAACGCCTAACAGGGAGTGGTTTATGACTTACAAGTCAACTAATTCTGGTTGTGTCTATTTAGGTGATGATAGATGTTGCAATATTGTTGGTATTGGTGATGTCAGAATTAGAATGTATTATGGTATTGTTAGAACACTGTGTGATGTTAGGCATATTCCTGAATTAAAAAAGAATCTGATTTCCTTGGGCACATTACATAAGAATGGTTTTATTCCTAAAGCTGATGAGGATAGGGAGACCATTAGAATTGTTAAAGGTGCATTGACTGTGATGAAAGGAAAGATAACCACTAGAAATATTTATAAATTGTTAGGGAGTACAGTTGTAGGTGGAGTTCATTCTATTGAGTCACATGATGATAATACAAAATTATGGCATATGAGACTTGGACATCTTAGTGAACGTGGTATGACGGAATTGCATAAAAGAAATTTGTTGCATGGTGTTAAAACTTGCAAGCTCGATTTTTGTAAGTTTTGTGTTCTTGGGAAGCAGACTAGAGTTAGTTTTATGACTAGAAAGCATAGGACTGAAGGGATTCTAGATTATGTGCATTCTGATGTATGGGGCCCTACTAAAGAGTCTTCATTTGGTGGATCTATGTATTATGTTAATTTTACTGATGATTTTTCTAGAAAAGTTTGGGTGTATTTCATGAAACAAAAATCTGAAGTTTTTGACAAGTTTAAGTTGTGGAAAGCTGAGGTGGAGAACCAAACAAGTAGAAAGATCAAGTATTTGAGGTCTGATAATGGCACAAAGTACACTGATTCACAGTTCCAAAAATTCTGTGAGGAGTATGGAATTCAGAGACATTTTTTAGTACGAAAGACACCACAACAAAATGGTTTTGTTGAAAGAATGAACAGGTCGTTGACTGAAAGGGCTAGATGTTTGAGATTGAATGCAGGGCTTCCTAAGCGCTTCTGGGCAGAGGCTGTTAGTATGGCATGTTACCTCATCAACAGATCACTAAGAGCTTCTTTGGGTGGTAAGGTTGCAGAAGAGGTATGGACAGAAAATGTAGATGATTTTAGTCACTTACGAATATTTGGTTGTCTTACTTATGTGCATGTGCCTAGTGATGAGAGATCGAAACTTGATGCAAAATCCAAGAAGTGCATCTTTCTGGGCTACAAGAAACGTGTGAAAGGCTACAAGTTTTGCGATCCAGTTGACAAGAAAGTGGTGATCAGTAGAGATGCAGTTTTTGATTAATAGTCCATGTTGCAGCAGAATCAAGAAAAGGTGCAGATGGAGTTAGAACATATCCCAACAGCAGGAACATTTTCATAGAATTGAAAGTTCTAATACAACATCAGATGATTCTAGTACAGTTCATTTGCAGGACTATAATCTTGCAAGAGATAGAGAGAGACGCACCAATGTAAAAGCTCCAACCAGATTGGGTTTTGAGGATGTGGTTTCTTTTGCTCTTAACATTACCAGTGAGGATCCAACCAGTTTTTAAGGGGCTATCACTAGCCAGGATAGAGAGAATTAGATGGGTGCAATGGTAGAAGAGATGGAATCCTTGCAGAAAAACCAGACATGGGAGTTAGCACGCCTTCCTGAAGGAATGAAGGCTATTGGTTGCAAATGGGTGTACAAGAGGAAGCCAGCAGTATCAGAAAAAGATGAGGGAAAGTTCAAGGCTCGCCTAGTAGCAAAAGGGTTTTCATAGAAGAAAGGTATAGATTATGATGAGATTGTTTCTCCTATGGTTAGACACACTTCTATAAGGGCAGTACTTGCATTAGTAGCTACCTGGGATTTTCATTTAGAGCAAATAGATGTTAAAACTTCTTTCTTGCATGGTGATTTAGAGGAGCAGATTTATATACAGTAGCCAGACGGTTTTTCTCAACCTGGACATGAGTATTTGGTTTGTAGGTTGAAGAAATCTTTGTATGGATTGAAACAATCTCTGAGGCAATGGTATAAACGGTTTGACTCCTACATGATTCAGATTGGCTACAAGAGTTGTGAGTATGATTGTTGTGTTTATGTAAAGAGTCTTGATGATGGTTCTTTTATTTTTCTGCTACTGTATGTTGATGATATGTTGATTGCTGCGAAAAAATTGGATGATGTTGTTGGTTTGAAAGCTTTATTGAGTCAAGAATTTGATATGAAAGACTTAGGTGCTGCAAAGAAAATTCTTGGGATGGAGATTCACATGGATAAAAGCTCAAAGAAATTATGGTTATCTCAGCAAGGTTATATTGAGAAGGTACTAGATAGATTTGGAATGAGTAGTGCAAAGCCTGTAAGCACTCTATTGGCAAATGACTTTAAACTCAGTTCAAATCAGTGCCCTAAGACAGATAAGGAGGTTACAAACATGGCAGAGGTTCCTTATGCTAGTGTTGTTGGCTGCTTAATGTATGCAATGGTATGTTCTCACCCTAATTTAGCTCATGTTGTTAGTCAAGTTAGCAAGTACATGTCTAAATCAGGTAGGCAACATTGGGAGGCAGTCAAATGGATTTTCAGGTACTTGCGAGGTACTGTGGGGCATGGTATTGTATTTGGTAATCAGCAGGGTGATCCTTTGGTTGTTGGATATGTGGATTCAGATTATGTAGGTGATTTGAATAATAGAAGGTCGACAACTGGGTATGTTTTTACTATCAGTGGAGGACCTGTATGTTGGAAGTCAACTATCCAGTCTATTGTTGCATTATCTACCACTGAGGTTGAATACATAACAATAGTTGAGGATGCAAAAGAAGGTTTGTGGCTTACTGGGTTAGTAAATGAATTGGGTGTTCAACAAGGTGGAGTTCAGTTGCATTGTGACAGTCAGAGTGCTATTTATTTAGCAAAGAACTAGATATATCATGCTAGAACAAAGCATATTGATGTAAGGTTTCACAAGATCAGAGAGTTGATTGCATCTGGTGAGATACTGTTGCAGAAGATTGGTACTGCGGAGAATGCAGCTAACATGTTAACCAAGCCAGTTACCACATACAAGTTCAAGCATTGCTTGAATTTGTTGAATGTTTATAGTTGCTAGAGAAGCATGGTAGTCCAACCCACTATGTGTTTGATACTTCCGGATGGTATATCTTCTAAGGTGGCTTATATTCGCCAAGGTGGAGATTTGTTAGGTATGACACATAGTAACAAATAGGGGAAGTTATAGGCTTTGTGGGCTGGGTCAGGAGTGCGGGGGTATTTTGGTTATTGTACCTTGTTTAGGATTATTTATATAATCATATGTAATTGTAGTGGTTGATCTCTCTAATAATAAAACACAACCGCTCAAACGCTCCTGAGGACGTAGACAAATTGTCAAACCTAGTTAAATCTTGTGTTCTCTATTTTCTTCGTCTTCGTTCATTTTCATTAATTCTTGTGTTTATAGCGTGAGTTTCTCAACAGTTTTAACATCACAAGTATCTTTTGAAGATATAATAAATTTATTGATGTCGCAACCGGGGCCACGACGGGGATAGCGAATAAAAAATAATTTTGATTTAATTTTCAAAACAGAGGAGTCGCCACCATAGTTTATTAGGAAAAACTATGGAAAACCAAAAACAAGATAAGACAAGTTTGCGAAAACGGATTTCGAGTCCAGGAGTCGGTTACGTGTGGGGAAGGTGTTAGCACCCCCACAACGCCCGTCCTAAGACGGTACCTTTAATTAAATAAGTAGTCCGAATGTATTTTTTAAAACACTTATTTTCCCAAGAAAGAGATTAAGATAAAACAAACAAAATATTTTTTTTGGTTTTAGGGAGCCCGACAAGGTTTGACCTTGCTCCTACGTATCTCCATCAGGGATGGAGAATTAGGGTTACATAGTTCTTTGTTGATAAAATTGTTAATCGGTTTGATATTTCGGAATTTTTGAAAGCTTGTGTTTAAAAGTAGGGTAAGTGAATGACGTCAGTACCAGGTTTAAAGCCTGGGCTTTGAGGAGCAGTGTCAGGTTTAAAGCCTGGGCTTTGAGGAACGGTGCCAGGTTTAAAGCCTGGGCTTTGAGGAACAGTGCCAGGTTTAAAGCCTGGGCTTTAAGGATTGGGGTATATATTAAATTTGGTGTTGGAAAATAACATGCGACAGTTATATGCAACATAGAATTGACATTTTAATTTTAATGAAATCATGCATGCAAAAATAGAACATAACTCAATGAAACTCAACTTGGGTTAAGGGCATTTTGGTAATTGTGAAGAGTGTGGGTGCGGAACTTAATTAATGGGGATGCATGAAGTAACCCCACCAATAAGAAACTCAATCTTGGGTTAAGGACATTTTGGTAATTGTGGAGAGTGTGGGTACGGAACTTAATTAATGGGGGTGCAGGAAGTAACGCCACTAATAAGAAACTCAATCTTGGGTTAAGGGCATTTTGGTAATTGTGGAGATTGTGGGTGCGAAACTTAATTAGTGGGGGATGCAGGAAGCAACACCACCAATAAGAAACTCAATCTTGGGTTAAGGGCATTTTGATAATTAAGAGGTGTATGGGTGCAGAACTTAATCAATGGGGGTGTAGGAAGTAGATCCGCTAATAAGAAATCCAACTAGTGGCTAAGGGTATTTTGGGAATTGCAAAAAATTGGGGTGCAAGCTCCAACAGGTGGGGTGCAGAGAGCACCCCCACTAACCAGAAACTCATTAGGGTTTGAGGGCACATGCTGTGGAGACATGAAGGTGGCAGCAGTGAGGGGCATGGTGCAGGCGGCGGCGACAGGTGGCAGGCGACGACAATGAACGCCGTCGACGGAGGTGGCACGACGGCGGCCGTCGCTGCCGCCGACGGGGCATTTTTTGCACCGTTTTTGTGACGTTTTCATGGTTGTTTCGGTCCTGTTTTGAAGATAAAGTGGTGTCGTTTTGGAAATAAAACTGGTGCTATTTTTGGGGAAAAATAGTGCTGTTTTGGGTATTGTTTGGCTGCGTTTTGGGTGCATCTTGTTGGGATTAAAGGGACTACATGGTGGCTATTTTTGGAGGTAAATGGTGGCTGTTGGTGGCGCGAAAAAATGGCGGTATCGGCGAAAGTCGTTTTAGGACTGTTTTGGAGTGGTTTTGGGAGCACAAAATACAGAGACTAATGTATGGAAGATGGAATATGATGAATTTTTTATTATTTAAGAAATAAGAAAAAAAACAAAATGCCATAAAGAGCTAAAGGTCCTCCCTTTTCTTATTTTTTTTATCTTTATATGAAAATGAAATGATGGAGAAATAAAAAAAACATTACAAGAAGATAAGAACACATGATTTACAAATTTCAAACTTCAAGATCCATATGAAAATCTAAAGCTTACAAATCATACCTGTGAGCGTTCTTCAAAAATGATTGTCTCCTTTTCAAACGTTTCTTGCTTCTCAGTTTGTGGATAGTAAGACAGACAGGAGAATCAATCTTCTCTTCTTCTCTACTTTCTCTCTCTGTTTTTTTCTTCGTTCCTCCCCACGTGTATTCTTTTTTGTGACTAAAAAATGATCCCCCGTGTGCTTTTTCTCCCCTTTTTTATTTGTATTATTATTATTTTTATTTTTATTTTTATTTTCTAAAATCAAGGTGGTTCAGAGAAGTTACCACTCTTTGACCCATTCTCCTTATTTATTAGTTTTTTAAATTAATCTTCAAAATGAATCTACCTAAGAATTAGACTTAAGCCATTTTCTAACGGTAACAATTTATTATTTATTATTAATTTTATTTTTATGGAGTAGAGAACGTGAGTTGTTTTGAACAGTTTCACAATTCTCTTTATTATTATTATTTTTTTTAAGAAAATATTACGTGGAGTTAGGAGAGTGGGAAGTTAGAGAGTTGACTATTTCTTTATTGTTTTATTTATTATTATTTTATTTATTTATTTTTTTAAAACTTGCAAATCAAG
>Ga0209489_110139_pt1 | contig 10921 bp, 3 predicted proteins | sample SiratrowhiteBW_FD_187527 | JGI IMG/M metagenome (GOLD analysis project Ga0209489, IMG submission 187527) | Root nodule microbial communities of legume samples collected from California, USA - Siratro white BW (SPAdes) (version 2) | ecosystem: Host-associated > Plants > Roots > Nodule | place: USA...
AAAAAAAAAAAATTAAAAACCAAAAAAAAAAAAAAAAAAAAAAAAAAAAAAAAAAAGGAAAGACCAATATTAAACAATTAAGGTTTAAATATATCAGTCTACATAAGTATCCATTATACTAGCCCTTCAACAATGTTAATAAATTCAAAGTACTTTAATTCAACGATCTACCACTTAAAAACTCACAATTCCACCCTTTTAACTTAAATTAACATTCTTATTCTGACACATAACATTATTTCTTACAAACTAAAATAATGAATCTAATTTACTTACAAAACTAAGAGATAGAGAGAGTTCTAAGAGATAAACAGTCCAATTTTTTCAAATCGCAAACATGAACATAATTATTTTACTAAAACCTCCATAACTAAATCGAATCCTATTCCAAATTTATAATCAATATATCATTTTTTATAATTTATCTTACTTCGAAAATCTAGTTACTTCAAGCCAAAACCCAAAAGTTTTATTTTTAATACAAGAGACTCAAACCTGTGCAAAAAAAGACCCTCATAGTCTAACTAAAAATATTACTATAATTTTAATCAACTAAATGTTCATCTCTATCCGTTAAACTTCACATGTAGACAATTACTTCTAAGCATATAAACAACCCAACAAACAATCATTCTAAGAAAAAGAGAAAAAAAAAAAAACTTACTCTAAACGATATTTTGGTTCGGTAGATTTATTTTATACTTTCTACTAATATCCCTAGGATATACTTGGATCATGAAAAAAAAAGAATATTACTCAGAAATATAAAAAAATAGAAAATATAATTTTAAAGAAACATTAAATTTTATAAAATAAAGTTTAAAAAATTAAATTTGCCTATTTATAAACATTTTAACTTGATTAATAAGTTATTTCATTTAAACAAGTTATAATCTTAAACTAATTTAGTTGATTCTTACATAAAAAAAATTCAAACAAATGGATGAAAGTGAATAATTTAATAATATTTATCTTCTTACTTAATTATTTCAAATAACTTGAAGTAATGAAAAGTTTGAAAATAAGAAAAAGTAATTAAATTAATTTAAAAGTAAATTAGTTTAATAAGTAAATGAAGAAGTCAACATGTATAGCCATTAAATTCTTAGATTTGATTAATTGTTAAGAATTTTAATTATAATTGGATTTATTAATATTAAGTATTTATCTTTATTAATTTAATGGAAAATATTTCCAATTCAAACAAAATATATGATAGTTTAAAATTTAATTATTTCAAGAAAATAGTTATAAAATTTTAAATAATTAAAAATAATAAATACGAACTTATTTTTTTATTAATAAATAATTATAATTCTTTTTAATGTTTAAAATTTCAAGATCCTTTTAAATATTGATTTTAATTAATCAGAATTATAAAATTGAGTTTAACTATTTACTGTTATTAATTCATGGTCTCAATAAAGTATTTTAAACATTTTGTACAAATTTAAAAATAATTAAAATGATTTTTAATCGATTAAAGTTATTTCATTTGATTTAACTATATAATTTTAGCAAATCAGACTTTCAACAAGGCATCTGTAGCCTTTTTTTGTAAGTTTACAATCTCAAGAATATTATTTAAGCACTTGTGAGGAATACAAGTGGGCAAATTAATGTAATTAATTAACATTTTAAAATTAATAAATATTAATTTGACTCAGGCGAGATTCTTATTTAAATTGATAGATCTTGAAGTGATAACACAAGACATTTAAAGGAAAGGAGCTAGAGCGCATGTGCAGAAGAGACAAGGGCAAGAAGGAGCAAACTCTGCCAGTGATTTGTTTTCGTCTTCAGAACAACGATTCTTCTTCTGGTAAATACCTAAACCCTATCATTCTCTTCTTTCGTATTCATGGCGTAATGGATTCATGCTTTTGTAAATGAATTACTCTCGCCGAACCAAACGTCATTTGCTGATTATGTGCCATGTGCCGTTTTGTGATTATTGCATTGAGTGTGTTTGCGTTTGCGTTTGCGTTTGGACGAAACGGTTTTGTGATTCTTTGCCGACATTCTGCAGATTGGTTCATTGCTACGCTTTTCCATTTCCTTTTCTTGATATTTGCGTTGCCACTACTGGTAACAATAATTGAATGTTTGACTATTTAGATATATGAATAAGAAAATTGGGCCAGAGTTCTCTGTATGAAAACAAACTACTAGATATTTTAATCTCTAATTCAGTGGTTAAACTTTTTATTATATATTATTTTATTATTTGAGGTATGAAAATGATTTTTGATAATTAGATGTAGATGCAATCACTTCTATGAGTGCATACACTACAAGAGTAAATTTGAGTATTGAAGTTGAAAATTTCTATTATTCAGCTTCAAATGTAGCAATGAATGTGTTGTGTTTGGGTATGCCATTTATTTTGAAGATTTTTTTTTTAATGAAATAGAATTGAATTTTGGGCAAGGGAATTAAGAAATATATTTACATGTGTAGTTTGAATTGATTTTAACTTATTATGTGCATAAAAAATTAGTCTAAAACTATTTTCAAAATATTTTTAGATACGAAATAACTTTTTTTTTTACTTTATTTATCCTACAATTAATTTATTTTGAAGGAAAGGCATTTTAGGGCTCTCAAGAATTACACAAAATTAGTTTTGGTCCTAGCATTTTGAAAACTGTAATTTAAATCCTGTTATATATTAAATATTCCGTTAAATAAAAAATGAAGTAGATGTTTAAAAACAAAATCCATTACAAAGTAAACACCTATTTTTGGTTTTATTGTTGTCATTTTTCAATTAACATCAATCAGGTACAAGTTGTTTTTATTTTTTACCCCTTAGAAGTATGAATTGGTTTGCTTCCAATTCAAAAAATATGTATTGGTTTGCTTTTTTTAATAATATGTATAACAATTTTAAAATAACATTTACAGTTATGTATCTTATGGACTAGAAAGACTAAAAGTCCTTCTAATTATGTTTATTCTGATTATGGTTGTCGTTGTCATGAGTATCATATGTATGTATAAGTCCAATGAGAAGATTTTATAACACACAATCATAAACACTTAAATTATCATAATTTATGATATTTCTCATACTCAAACACGTTATAAAATACTACAACCCTAGTCGTAATATTATCTTAAATATTTCTCTCTATACACCCGTAAAGCATGCCTACGTCACTATATAACACTAGGTATTAAAATACATCATCACACAATATTATAATGTCATATTAGATATCCATATAATATATATATATATATATATATATATATATATATATATATATATATATATATATAATATATATATATATATATATATATATATATATATATATATATATATATAAGTATATCTGAATCTAATATCTTACTGTTTCAATTTATATTTGTATTATTATTTTTTAAATATGAAAATAAATATTTTTTCAAATGTATGGTAACAACGTTACAATATAATATAAAGAACAATCATTATCTCTTAAAAGTTTACTTGAGGTACTAGTTTGCTGTCACTATGAATTTGATGAAAGGTATTACATTTATTTATTTTAAAAATTAAATTAAATTCAAAATTCAAAATAATGATATAAAATTAAAAACTAATTATAACTGAAAATAAAAACAATTAAACTTTTAAGACCGTCAAACATTTTCTTTTTCTTCGTATAATTGATTCCCAATCCATTACACTAGAATAAAATAATAGAGTTCACTTTAAGACCATAAAATTAATTGGTAAATAAAAGAGCTACTTGATCACTGTATTATCGTGGTGTACTTTATAGTGGTGCATAGGTTGGATCGTTATGATTGTTTATTTATATTTTCTCCGTTGTCCTTTATAAATTCACTTCAGAATATTAAAAAGAATAGTTAAGTATATTAAATTTTATTAATCTTTTTAATATGTTATTCTAGTATGATAAAATACATTACTGATCTAACCAAAAGTTAAACATGGATTAAGATTAAGGTATTTTTAAAATATTATTAAATAAAATAAAAATAACTAAAAATTGCATAACAAAATATGTTTTTTTTTTTGTAATAAAAAGGAGACTCAAAAGAACACAAATCTCGTGATTAATGACATGTTTATAAGAAAATTACGGTGATTGCTGAAGAAAGAAGCTGTGGCCCGCGCTTAGGCATGTTACGAGGTCGTTTGAAAGGGTGCAATGGAAATTCATCTCCAACCGCATCAAAGTACAGTTCCGAATGGAAATGAATCATCAAATAATTAAATCTGCAAACCGTATTTGCGTTCAATCTTTCTAATCAAATCCCAATCATCTTCTATGGCATCAAATGATTGGTGAGTCACCCAAGTTAATGTTAATTCATTTCTCCTTAATTATTCGTCTTCTTGACTTTTAAATAATAGTTCACTTTATTCATTTTTAATAGCAAGCCTCTGATTAGAAATGGATCAAACGAATCCATGGAGAAGGTGTTGTTCATTATTCATACATTCTCTTAACCAATTGAAGCGTGTAGCCCACAACACCTCTGCATAGAACACAATACGCATCGACATAAAGCGTACCAGTTATTCTTCAGATAATGCCAATGCTGTTTTTCTCTTGGTAAAATTTGGTTGTTGGATTAACGAGCTTTAACACCATAAACTATCTAGCTTGTGTCATTTATTCTTGTACTTCCACATCGCCTGTTGTGGTATTTTTGTTGTGATCGATCAATTCCCACAGTAGGCACCAATTATTCAATACCTTAAAAAAAAAACACAATAGCAGGTGCACTTAAATTAATAGGGTGAACCATATAATTTTAAGTTCTTCTTGCTTGAACATTTAAACTGCACCAATAGTATTGTTTTAGACACCGAATCTCCAATCAAAAGAATCGAGTGTTCTTCCAAAGAGAACCAAACAACTTGTTAAAGAAGGTCCCAATTAACTCATTAAGAAAGTAAGAGACCGCCTAGTCAACATTAACCAAATAACCAACATTAACAATCTAACCAACATTAATCCTCTATCCAACAGAAACATAGAAAATAATTAGAATGTAACATATTGTTCATCTATATTTGTTCTGTCTCTAATTTATTCACGCATTAATCAAAACGTACTTTCTTCTTCAAGGACTCAGATATCTATGGACTAGCAGTTATTGTTGATAAATATTAATTATCCTCAACGTTTTCTTAAGAGGAGTCGCCATGGATGCCAGTGAGTACTGTGGAGCACCAAAAAAACCCGAGGTAATCGCAATTTTAACTGAAGAACTTACTGCTAACACGTATAATGGTAATATTTCTCTAGAATGGAATTTGTCATATTGTCGGTTTGTTTTCAATGCAAGCAGGGAAAATATGAAGCAATGACAATTTGTTTCATTCTTGGAATTGGGTCCCTTGTTTCCTGGAACAGCATGTTGACTATAGGAGATTACTATTACACACTGTTCCCGGTAAGTAATTCATGGTGCTTTCAGTTTCTGATAGTACTTGACATAACTGTACAATATCTTTTTATTTCCAACAATAGATGTTTCTCCTATAAAAGATGGGAAATAGCAATTTTCTAACTGTGATTGACCGATACTTCTTGAAATATGGGTTGCATAATTCATTCTAAAGAATCTTTTGTTCGACTCTGAAGAAATATCATCCTGCAAGGGTACTTACCTTGGTCTATCAACCATTTGCAATTGGAACAATGATAATACTGGCACACTATCAGTCGAAGATCAATACTAGAAAGCGGAATTTGGCTGGATTCACTCTTTTCTTTTTTAGCACTTTCTTTGTTCTTGTTGTAAGTACACCATTTCCAGTTCTATAATTTGCAGCGACTGATAGTCAGTGACTTATTTTCCTTGGCTCATCAAGCTTCAACTATCTGTTGTGACAGGTGGATCTAGCAACAGCAGGGAAAGGTGGAATTGGACCTTATATTGGTATATGTGTGCTTGCTGCTTGTTTTGGAATAGCAGATGCTCAGGTCGAAGGTGGCATGGTAGGAGATCTATGTTTTATGTGCCCCGAGTTTATCCAGGTTAGTCTTTCATATAATTTATGCATATCTTTCAGTGATAACCTTTTTAGTTACAGTTCCTATATATTGGAGGTAGGATTTACAAACTCGTAGGTTGAGGTCTTCTGCTATCTTTTTTTACTTAAATAATACATATTGCTCTGCAGTCCTACCTTGCTGGTTTGGCAGCATCAGGGGCTCTAATTTCTATTCTGAGAATGGTGACCAAGGCAGCTTTTGAGAAATCTAATAATGGACTTCGCAAGGGAGCAAGTATGTTGTTATTCTTATTGTACAATGATCATCTATATTGGTATCTTATGTTGTCAGGATTGGTTGATTTTGATAGAATATTATTTTGTAATGTATAAAGCTTCTGTCAATTTTCAAACTGCATGATGATTCTTAGCGCAGTAAAAGTTGTTTCTTTAAATTAAAGAGATTGTTTCTTATTTTTGCAGTACTATTCTTGGCAATTTCCTCATTCATTGAGTTAGTTTGTATCTTCCTGTATGCAATCTACTTCACCAAATTGCCCATAGTGAAATATTACCGTTCAAAAGCAGCGTTAGAGGGATCAAAAACTGTTGCAGCTGACCTTGCTGCTGCTGGAATTAGTACAAGGACTAAAGACGAAGTATTATAATTATGCTAAAAGAATAATACTTTAATCTCGTGGAAATAAGTTTTTATCATCTCCTAAATGATTTGGAACTTTTGCAGGGTGGATTTGATGATAAGCAACAAGAGCGGTTGAGCAACAAAAGATTATTCCTTGAGAACCTTGATTATGCAGTTGATTTATTTTTTATATATGCGGTAACACTGTCAATCTTCCCTGGGTTTTTGTATGAAAATACTGGAAAACATGGGTTAGGAACATGGTATGTACTTTATGCTTAGTCTTTTTAATCCAATTACCTTTTTACATGACTTGATGAACCACAACTTCTCTCCAATCAGTAGAAGAAAGAAAAACACATTAAATAGATGAGACCCACCTTTTCCACTTTATGTAATTACAATGTAGATATGACATTTCTAGAAATCATTAGGTTATCTTATATCACATAGTTAGGATTTATCTTCATATTTTTTTTTTTTCCATTAAGTGTTATTAGTCTATTATAAATTAAAAAAATGAATATATATCAGATCAGTCAGCGTGGTGATTATTTATCTTAACACTCTCCCAACCCCACGAATAAGAATTGTAAGATAAAAGCATATGCTTAAGGAATAATCTGACTATGACCTGAGAAATTGTAATCCTAAAAAACTGTAATTATAATTAGAATATTTGGGCACTGGTTATCTTTGCAGGTACCCAGTTGTTTTGATAGCTATGTATAATGTAGTGGATTTGATATCAAGATATATTCCTCTTGTGCCATGGCTGAAGTTGGAATCCAGAAAGGCTCTACTAATTGCAGTCTTTTCTCGGTTCTTGCTGATTCCAGCATTCTACTTTACAGCAAAATATGGTGACCAAGGATGGATGATTTTTCTCACCTCCTTTCTGGGACTTACGAATGGCTATCTCACTGTGTGTGTTCTTACTGTGGCACCAAGAGGTTACAAGGCAAGTTCACCCAACTCAACTCTCAAATATCAAACTAATAGGTTTCCTTATGCTGTGAACTTGAACTACAAGTTCAAATGCATCTATTAGCTCTAGTTATATCATCTTAATTATTTGCTCATGAGGAAATTAAGTATCTTCTCAATTACTTAAAATATTCAATTCTTTAGTTAATAAACATGGTTGAGTGCCTTCTTTTTTTCATTTCTCAATTAACTAATAAAACAATTCTATTTTATTTATTTACTTGGCACGATATTTATATTTTTTAATAATCATATTCTATATCAATTTTATTTGAAATAAAGTTTAAAAGAACCAAACGGATTAAGAATTCATAATTAATTCAACATCTTTTTCAATCAAGCATACTCATACAAATCTAATACCAATCACAACAATCCAATTTTATTATAATACTAATACATAGCCATCATATCAATCACATATATACTTGTCTTAAGACTTATTAAATATGTCCAACATCTAATCCATCATATCACATATTAGGATAAGTTCAAATATCCAATACCGAGTATTTAAAGTGAGTCTAAGTGTGTGTGAATCCCCTCATCAGTCCTCATCACCTGATGTCTTAGCCTTTGTAACTTGGATTATCAGTGAAATTAGAAAATATCTGTTACAACATAGGCTTTTCATACTTAATGTATAATCCAATAACAACTCATACATAATTTATGACACCAACTTCATGCAAATTCATTCATTCACACATAATACATATCATTTAAACACTTAACAAATAAATTGAATATATCAAATAACATATAATCAATTTCATTTCAACAAGAAAAACTTTGGATACGGTGATGATATCACCCCACATCCAGATTCTTTAACCTAGGCTACTATTGAAAAATTGAATCTAGCTTCCCTTATCTGAAATGGTTATCTTCAAGACAATTTTTTCCAAGACTAAGCATTAGTGTTGCTTCAAAATCTAGAGACTTAGAGCAAATTATTCAAACATAGTCAAATTTTAAAACATTATAAAACAAGTTGAGATGATCACTTTTCGCATCTGTCCTTACCAAGATTAATAATAAAATCATAAGAAAAAAATAGAAAACAAAAAATTTTTAGAATAAATAGGAACTTACTCTATTTGGAAATCTAAACGGATAGAATTGTTTATTGGTTTCTCAATTACTACAAGATGCAATCAGATTATGAAATAAATAAAGTATGAAGAAAAAATTTAGACTTTAGGTAAAAGGTGAGAGAAAGAGTTATGCATGTTTTTTTTTAGAGTTTATAATAGGTTCATCAAACTTTACTAAAATAGACTCTAATATTATTTTAAGAAGTAAATTTTAAATCTAACGTTAACAAACACAATTGATAAGGTGAGATTTGCACTCACTTATATGTTATGAATTGGCTGTATATATAAGTTATATGAGCTCTTCAACAATAATTATAATTTTAATATATATAAAAAGATATTTGAAGGTAGTTAAATAATTTTAACATATGTAAAAAAATGTTAAGAAAATAAGGTTTACTTAATTACTATAATATTATATATAATATTTGTATAATATGAGGTTTTTACCGTGTTCAACCACAATGTCAATCATTCTAGTTATATTCATAAATAAGTATGGATCAAAAGTAAATATGTTGAAGTTCATTATTAAATATTTCACCGTAAACTATATTTTTATTGTAGTTCATGTATTTTTTTTTCTGGAAAAATGTGTTTTCTGTTTATCTTTTTTTTTTTTGTTAAACTCAGTATTGTTACTTTTATTTTTAAATTGATAAATAATTCTTTTGACTTTTATAAATATAAGTTATGTTTAAATTTAATATTCAGTAATTTTTACTTTTATAAATTAAAAAATTCAGTTTATATGTTTATTTTTTAAATCGAAGAATCAATTCATCTACGCAGGAATTAAAATTAATTTTCACAAAAAGTAGATGGATTAAAATATAACTTTGGTGTTTGTGGTGTTACATTACAGGGTCCAGAACAGAATGCTTTGGGTAATTTGCTTGTTTTGTGTCTTTTAAGCGGCATATGTGCTGGGGCTCTTCTTGACTGGTTATGGATCATTGGTAATGGAACATTCTGAAGATATACTAAATCTATATTTATTCTCATTAGTCAACCTCAGTCACTTTGACCTTGTGCTTTAAGTCTTCCTAAATAAATTAATTATTATTTGTGACTGGCATTGAATGAATGCTTTTAATTATTATTTAGTTAAAATCTTGAATGTTTGATAGTACATAGTCACAAAGTCATTTTATGCAAAATCATTGCTAAATTGCACATTTATGGAAAAATCTTCAACACGTTGAATGTTGGTGCTGTTTAAAAGTATCTCCAGTGCTAATGGAGTCATCCATTTGCTTCCATTTTAACTAAATTTCGAAGTAAAATTTTGGCAAAACGGCTTAAAATTAGATTTAACAAAAATTCAAATAAAAAGTTTCTTCCAATTATACTTTTTAAATGTACATTAGAGACTTCCTTATAACTGAAAAATCAAATGACAGAAGAGAGATTCTGTATGCGTAAAAGAAAAAAAAAAACATGTGCAGAAAACATTCTAATTAAAATTAGAAAAAATCAAAAATATTTTTATCATTTATTTTTTTCAATTTGGAGGACCAAATTAAGTTACTGCGAATTTATATAAAAGTTTTGAGGAATTATATTTTGACATCCATTAAATAAAGAATACATACTTGATAATTTAAAATAATAGTATTTGTTTTATTTTTTTATTTAAAATTTTATTATATATTATTATAAGTGGATGTGATTTTTTTTAAGGAGTTTAAAGTATTACTTTTTAAAAGTTTATATTCTTTCTTTGTTTCTGTTGTTTTCAGCTGTAACATACAAAATGATCAGTTGGATGTTTAGTGAAGGATTTGTTTTCAGTCCTCTTATAATTAATATATATTCTCTTCTCACCAACCAAGACACTTATAGTTATTTTTTCCCTTTCAAAATAAAAAATAGAGGATATTTTCGAGAGTTAAACTATCTATCATGGTAAGATGGATTTAGTGCAGTATTATGGAAGGTCTGAAAATTTTCTCACGGAAAAGTTTTTTTTTTTTTTTTTCTAACAGAAAACATTTTTATAAAAATATATAATTTCCCTCAATTTTAAGAATTCATAAGGTTAGTCATATACCTAGTTGGGTTGAACTTTTTATATTTAAAAACATTAATAACATTTTTAAAGTTATGTTTTATAATAAATGAGAGATTTCCACAACACTATACATGTGTGTACAAGCTACTCTTTTGTATCAAAGTTGTTTTTCTTACAACCTACTCTTTTTTTTTTTTTTTTTTTCTTTTTTT
>Ga0209489_110140_pt1 | contig 10920 bp, 5 predicted proteins | sample SiratrowhiteBW_FD_187527 | JGI IMG/M metagenome (GOLD analysis project Ga0209489, IMG submission 187527) | Root nodule microbial communities of legume samples collected from California, USA - Siratro white BW (SPAdes) (version 2) | ecosystem: Host-associated > Plants > Roots > Nodule | place: USA...
AAGCAAATTTCGAAAAGATTCAAAAAAGGTTCAATTCCCCCCCCCCCCCCTCTTGAACTTAGGCCAAACACTTATTTTAACAATAATATTTCCTCATTTTGGAGGACAGGAGTTGAAGCTTCTCATCAGATTTTTCCAGATGTATCGAGATAGTCTCCATCTTTTGGTCTAGTCTTTGTAGGATGGAGTTCTGAGCTCTGGCATTTTCAGTTTGCCAATTTAGAACCTCTTCAGCTTGGCTTAGAGGTTTCATCTTACCGTCAGCACGAACCTCTTGGCTTACAACATGAGGTTTTGAGGAGATTCTGCTGACTGGATCAGTCTTTCTCTCGAGAGGTGGAAAATCTTCACTGGAAGCAGTATTGAACATCATGCATGGAATTGGCGAGGCGTGAGAGACAGGAGAAGGTCTGAAGAAGTTGAATCCTTCAAAGGTTTTGGATTCTTCTTGTTGTAAGATCTCCAGGCACCTCAAAAATTTCCAATCTAGATCTGGTTCTCGTTGATTCCTGATCCCGATCCAGGGACCATTATCAAGACCAAATCTCTTATGCTGTGAGGGAGGAGGTTTGCAAGAGTCTTCAGGGTCACTTTCTTCATCATCTTCATCCTCATCATCACTAGAGTCTTCTGTGTGTCTCCAGCAGTCACAATCAGAATCGCACAGATCTGGGTTAGCATCCCAGATGAAGTGCCCGTTCACCTTGTCAGTGAAGAGGGGTTTTCCATCAGGGAAAACTCCTGCTAGTGGTATCTTTCTTTCTTTGGTGACAGGTGAGATCATTAGTGACTGGAAAATGGAGGAACTGGAACTTGGAGTGTCCTCAGGAGCTTTAAAGATGGTTTTCACAGTACCATCTGTTGACCTTCTAAAAGTGGCTTCCGTCAGTTTCACAGGCTTCTGATTCATATGTAATTTCTCATAGTTGGTAACCCACTGCATAGGTACCAGCTTTTGTAGTTCTTGCTGAGAAATATTTCGTGGGATCTGGACTATTGAAGGTGTGTCTTCTTGGTTGTTGGCTAGAACGAAGAGAGCACCATCTTTGCAAGAGGGTAAAGCAAGATCAATGGCATGATCTTGAAGCCTATAGATGATCTGATGATGGAGGGTAGCAGAAAGTGCTTCAGAGACTTGTTCAGCTCCAGTGATCTGGATCTGGACCTTCAACCTTTGAGAGATAGTGGGATCTCTCAGACTGACATTGAAGTTGGGAAAGATAGTCAGGACGACGCTTCCAGCATGAAGAGTAGTTAGGACAGTGCCAATGACAGCATGTTCATAGTGTAGATAGCTTGAGTCTAGTAATGAGACTCTAGCTAAAACAGGGAGTCCTCTTCTTCCATGAAGAGAGAGAACTAGTCTGATGGATCCATAATAGAGGTGTGTGTATCCTTCGGTCTGCCAGTGCCTGATCAGATCCTTGGGGATCTCGATGTTGACTTATTGTTCTTCAGTGGTGGCAGCCAAAGAACATTGGTCCATCCTGGAAGATTGGACATACTCCTTGACATGGGGTCTTTTTGAGGAGATGAGTCTAGTGATAGATCTGAGTGCAGATCTTTGTCTTCTGAATATATTATAGGGGCTTAACAAAGGACTCTGAGTTTCTGAGATTTGAGCATCTTCTGGAACATAAGAATACTCAATGAGGTTTTCTATTTTTGAGGATAGGGTTTTAGATACACTGGGAGTACAGATAGACGAAATTGCAAATAAAATTTTAAAAACAATAAAAAAGTAAAAAAACAAATAGTAAACCGCAGAATTTTGAAAAAAAAAATATTTCACATATCAATATTTTTTTTAAAAGAACTTTTAGAATTTTCTAGAAATCATTGGTGAAATGTCTAACCGTTCGAATAAAACACTACAAAAAATTCCATAATATTTGGACAAGTTTGGATAGGTGAAATAGAAAACAAAATGCCAAAAATGCAAAAAAAGTAAAAAATAAATAGTACACGATGGAATTTTGTAGAAATTTTTTATTTCAAATATATCATTTGTTTTTGAAAAACAAACTATAGTTTTGCAGAATTTTTTGATAAAATCTCAAATCCCTATAGTAAAACAACACAAAAATTTTACAATTTTTTTGAAAATCATAGTTAGGTAAAATAGAAAAAAAAGATGTCAAAAATACTAAAAAATTAAAAAAACAAATAGTAAATGATGGAATTCTGAAAATGTTTTGTATTTAAAGTATCTCTATTTTTTTAATAAAAATTCAAGAATTTTCCAGAATTCTCGGAGAAAATCTATAATCCGTACAATAAAGCACCACAAAAATGTTTCGAATTTTTTGACAAGTTTGGATAGGTGAAATAGGAAAAAAAGATTACCAAAATGCTAAAAGAATAAAAAAAACAAATAGTAAGCGATGAAATTTATGAAGAATTTTGGATTTCAAATGTATATACTTTTTTTTGTAAAATATTCCATGACTTTCCAAAATTCTTTGATAAAATCTCTAATCCATAAAATAAAAAATCATAAAAATTTGTAGAATTTTTTGACAAGTACAGATAGACGAAATTGAAAATAAAATGTCAAAAATAAAAAAAATAAAAAAACAAATAGTAAACCGCAGAATTTTGAAAAAAAAATTCACATATCAATTTTTTCTTAAAAGAACTTTTCGAATTTTCCAGAAATCGTTGATGAAATGTCTAACCTTTCGAATAAAACACTATAAAAAATTCCATAATTTTTGGACAAGTTTGGATAGGTGAAATAGAAAACAAAATGTCAAAAATGCTAAAAAAAATAAAAAAGAAATACTAAAGGATGGAGTTTTGTTGAAATTTTGTATTTCAAATATCTCAATTTTTTTTTAAAACAAAACCGTAGTTTTGCAGAATTTTTTGATAAAATCTTTGATTCATACAAGAAAACAACACAAAAAATTTACAATTTTTTTGAAAACCATAGACAGGTAAAATAGAAAAATAAGATGTCAAATATACTAAAAAAATTAAAAAAGCAAATAGTAAACGATGGAATTATAAAAATGTTTTGTATTTAAAGTATCTCTATTTTTTAATAAAAATTCAAGAATTTTCAAGAATTCTCTGATAAAATCTATAATGAGTACAACAAAGCACCATAAAAACGTTTAGAATTTTTTGACAAGTTTGGATAGGTGAAATAAGAAAAAGAGATTACCAAAATGCTTTAAAAAAAAAACAAATAGTAAACGATAAAATTTTTGAAGAATTTTGGATTTCAAATGTCTATATTTTTTACAAAAATACTCCATGATTTTCCAACGTTCTTTGATAAAATCTCTAATCCATAAAATAAAAAAACCTAAAAATTACTTTAATTTTTTGACAAGTACTAATAGACAAAATTGAAAATAAAATGTCAAATACAATACAATAAGAAAAAAACAAATAGTAAACCGCAGAATTTTTAAAAAAAAATATTTCACATATTAAGTTTTTTTAAAAGAACTTTTAGAATTTTTCAGAAATTGCTGGTAAAGTCTCTAATCCTTCTAGTAAAACACCACAAAAAATTCCATAATTCTTGGACAAATTTGGATAGGTGGAATAGAAAACAAAATGCAGAAAATGCTGAAAGAATAAAAAAGAAATAGTAAATGATGGAATTTTGTTGAAATTTTGGATTTCAAATATCTCAAATTTTTTTTTACAAAAAAAACATAGTTTTGCATAATTTTTTTTATAAAATCTTGCATCCATACAATAAAACAACACAAAAACTTTACAAGTTTTTTGAAAACCATAGACATGTAAAATAGAAAAAAAAGATGTCAAAAATACTAACAAATTAAAAAAGCAAATAGTAAACAATGAAATTCTGAAAATGTTTTGTATTTAAAGTATCTCTATTTTTTTAATAAAAATTCAAGAATTTTCCAGAATTCTCTAATAAAATCTATAATCCGTACAATAAAGCACCACAAAAATGTTTAGAATTTTTTGAAAAGTTTGGATAGGTGAAAAGCGAAAAAGCATTACCAAAATGATAAAAGAATAAAAAAAGAAATAGTAAACAATGGAATTTATGAAGAATTTTGGAATTCTAATGTCTATATTTTTTTGAAAAATATTCCATGATTTTCCAAAATTCTTTGATAAATTCTCTAATCCATAAAATAAAAAATCATAAAAATTTGTATAACTTTTTTACAAGTAGAGATAGACAAAATTGAAAATAAAATGTCAAAAATAATAAAAAAATAAAAAAACAAATGGTAAATCGCAAAATTTTCAAAAAAAAATACTATTTCACATATCAATTTTTGTTTTAAAAAGAACTTTTAGAATTTTCCAGAAATCGTTGGTAAAATCTCTAATTATTCGAATAAAACACTACAAAAAATTCCATAATTTTTGGACAAGTTTGGATAGGTGAAATAGAAAACAAAATGCCAAAAATGCTAAAAAAATAAAAAAGAAATAGTAAACGATGGAATTTTGTTGAAATTTTGTATTTCAAATATCTCAATTCTTTTTGAAAACTAAACCGTAGTTTTGCTGTAATTTTTGATAAAATCTCGGATCCATACAAGAAAATAACACAAAAATTTTACAATGTTTTTGAAAACCATAGACAGGTAAAATAGAAAAAAAAGATGTCAAAAACACTAAAAAATTAAAAAAGCAAATAGTAAATGATGGAATTCTGAAAATGTTTTGTATTTAAAGTATCTCTATTTTTTTAATAAAAATTCAAGAATTTTCCAGAATTCTCTGATAAAATCTATAATGCGTAGAACAAAACACCACAAAAATGTTTACAATTTTTTGACAAGTTTGGATAGGTGAAATAGGAAAAAGAGATTACCAAAATGCTAAAAAAAACAAATAGTAAATGATGAAATTTATGAAGAATTTGGATTTCAAATGTCTATATTTTTTACAGAAATACTCCATGATTTTCCAACATTCTTTGATAAAATCTCTAATCTATAAAATAAAAAAACCTAAAAATTTCTTTAATTTTTTGACAAGTACAGATATACGAAATTGAAAATAAAATGTCAAATACAATACAAAAATAAAAAAACAAATAGTAAACCGCAGAATTTTCAAAAAAAAATATTTCACATGTGAATAGTTTTTTAAAAGAACTTTTAGAATTTTCTAGAAATCGCTGGTAAAGTCTCTAATCCTTCTAATAAAACACCACAAAAATTTCCATAATTTTTGGACAAATTTGGATAGGTGAAATAGAAAACAAAATGCAGAAAATGTTGAAAGAATAAAAAGAAATAGTAAACGATTAAATTTTGTTGAAATTTTGGATTTCAAATATCTCAATTTTTTTTTAAATCAAAATCGTAATTTTGCAGAAATTTTTGGTAAAATCTCGGATCCATACTAGAAAACAAGACAAAAATTTTACAATGTTTTTGAAAACTATAAACAGGTAAAATAGAAAAAAAAGATGTCAAAAACAATAAAAAATTAAAAAAGCAAATAGTAAATGATGGAATTCTAAAAATGTTTTGTATTTAAAGTATCTCTATTTTTTTTAATAGAAATTCAAGAATTTTCCAGAATTCTCTGATAAAATCTATAATCCGTACAATAAAGGACCACAAAATTGTTTAGAATTTTTTGACAAGTTTGGAAAGGTGAAATAGGAAAATAAAAAGGTTACCAAAATGCTAAAAAAAAATAGTAAACAATGGAATTTATGAAGAATTTTAGATTTCAAATGTCTATATTTTTTAGAAAAATATCCATGACTTTCCAACATTCTTTGATAAAATCTCTAATCCATAAAATAAAAAATCTAAAAATTTCTAGATTTTTTTGACAAGTATAGATAGATGAAATTAAAAATAAAAATGTCAAATATAATACAAAAATAAAAATATAAATAGTAAACCGCAAAATTTTGAAAAGAAAAATATTTCACATATCAATAGTTTTTTTAAAAGAACACTTAGAATTTTCCAGAAATCGCTGGTAAAGTCTCTAATCCTTCCAATAAAACACCACAAAAAATTCCATAATTTTTGGACAAGTTTGGATAGGTGGAATAGAAAACAAAATGCCAAAAATGCTAAAAAAATAAAAAAGAAATAAATGGAATTTTGTTAAAATTTTGGATTTCAAATATCTCAATTTTTTTTTGACAAAAAAACCATAGTTTTGCATAATTTTCTGATAAAATCATGGATCCATACAATAAAACAACAAAAAAATTTTACAATTTTTTTGAAAACCATAGACAGGTAAAATAGAAAAAAAAATGTCAAAAATACTAAGAAATTAAAAAAGCAAATAGTAAACGATGGAATTCTGAAAATGTTTTGGATTTAAAGTATCTCTATTTTTATAATAAAAATTCAAGAATCTTTCAGAATTCTCTAATAAAATCTATAATGCGTACAATAAATCATCAAAATAATGTTTAGAATTTTTTGACAAGTCTGGATAGGTTAAAAAGGAAAAAAACATTACCAAAATGATAAAAGAATAAAAAAACCAAATAGTAAACGATGGAATTTTTGAAGAATTTTGGATTTCTAATGTCTATATTTTTTTGAAAAATATTCCATGATTTTCCAAAATTTTTTGATAAAATCTCTAATCCATAAAATAAAAAATCACAAAAATTTGTAGAATTTTTTGACAAGTACAGATAGACGAAATTGAAAATAAAAATGTAAAACATTACAAAAATAAAAAAACAAATAGTAAACCGCAGATTTTTGAAAAAAAAAATATTTCGCATATCAATAGTTGTTTTAAAAGAACTTTTAGAATTTTTCAAAAATCGCTCGTAAAGTCTCTAATCCTTCCAATAAAACACCACAAAAAATTCCATCATTTTTGGACAAGTTTGGATAGGTTGAATAGAAAACAAAAAGCCAAAAATGCTAAAAAAATAAAAAAGAAATAGTAAATGATGAAATTTTGTTGAGATTTTGGATTTCAAATATCTCAATTTTTTTTGACAAACAAAACATAGTTTTTGCAGATTTTTTTGATAAAATCTTGGATCCATACAATAAAACAACACAAAAATTTTACAATTTTTTTGAAAACCATAGACAGGTAAAATAGAAAAAAAAAGATGTCAAAAAGACTAAAAACTTAAAAAAGCAAATAGTAAACGATGGAATTCTGAAAATGTTTTGTATATAAAGTATCTCTATTTTTTTAATAAAAATTCAAGAATTTTCCAGAAGTCTCTGATAAAATCTATAATCCGTAGAATAAAGCACCACAAAAATGTTTAGAATTTTTTGACAAGTTTGGATAGGTGAAAAAGGAAAAAAACACTACCAAAATGATAAAAGAATAAAAAAACAAATAGTAAATGATGGAATTTATGAAGAATTTTTTATTTCTAAGGGTCTATATTTTTTTGAAAAGTATTTCATGATTTTCCAAAATTCTTTGATAAAATCTCTAATCCATAAAATAAAAAATCATAAAAATTCGTAGAATTTTTTGACAAGTAGATATAGACGAAATTGAAAATAAAATATCATAAATAATAAAAAAAATAGTAAACCGTAGAATTTTGAAAAAAAAAATATTTCACACATCAATAGTTTTTTTAAAAGAACTTTTAGAATTTTTCAGAAATTGCTAGTAAAGTCTCTAATCCTTCCAATAAAACACCATAAAAATTTCATAATTTTTGGACAAGTTTGGATAGGTGAAATAGAAAACAAAATGCCAAAAATGCTAAAAAAATAAAATCAAAATAGTAAACGATGAAATTTTGTTGAAATTTTGTATTTCAAATATCTCAAGTTTTTTTTTTGAAAACAAAACCGTAGTTTTGCAGAGTTTTTTTGATAGAATCTTGGATCCATACAAGAAAATAACACAAAAATTTTAGAATTTTTTTGAAAACCATAGATAGGTACAATAGAAAAAAAAAGATGTCAAAAATACTAAAAAATTAAAAAAGTAAATAGTAAACGATGGAATTCTGAAAATGTTTTGTATTTAAAGTATCTCTATTTGTTTAATAAATATTCAAGAATTTTCCAGAATTCTCTGATAAAATCTATAATCCGTAGAATAAAGCACCACAAAAATGTTTAGAATTTTTTGCCAAGTTTGGATAGGTGAAAAAGGAAAAAAAACATTACCAAAATGATTAAAGAATAAGAAAAACAAATAGTAAACGATGGAATTTATGAAGAATTTTGGATTTCTAATGTCTATATTTTTTTGAAAAATATTCCATGATTTTCCAAAATTCTTTGATAAAATCTCTAATCCATAAAATAAAAAATCATAAAAATTTGTAGAATTTTTTGACAAGTAGAGATAGACGAAATTGAAAATAAAATGTCAAAAATAATAAAAAAATAAAAAAACAAATAGTAAACCGCAAAATTTTGAAAAAAAAAATATTTCACATTTCAATTCTTTTTAAAAAGAACTTTTAGAATTTTCCAGAAATCGCTGGTAAAGTCTCTAATCCTTCCAATAAAACACCACAAAAAATTCAATAATTTTTGGACAAGCTTGGATAGGTGGAATAGAAAACAAAATCCCAAAAATGCTAAAAAAATAAAGAAGAAATAGTGAACGATGGAATTTTGTTGAAATTTTGGATTTCAAATATCTTAATTTTTTTTGACAAAAAAAACCATAGTTTTGCAGAAATATTTTGATAAAATCTTGGATCCATACAATAAAACAACACAAAAATTTTACAACTTTTTTGAAAACCATAGACAGGTAAAATAGAAAAAAAAAAGATGTCAAAAATACTAAAAAATTAAAAAAGCAAATAGTAAACGATGAAATTCTGAAAATGTTTTGTATTTAAAGTATATAATAAAGCACCACAAAAATGTTAAGAATTTTTTGACAAGTTTGGAAAGGTGAAATAGGAAAAAAAGATTACCAAATGCTAAAAAAAACAAATAGTAAATGAGGGAATTTATGAAGAATATTGGATTTCAAATGTCTATATTTTTTAGAAAAATACTCCATTATTTTCCAACATTCTTTGGTAAAATCTCTAATTCATAAAATAAAAAAAGATAAAAATTTCTAGAATTTTTTAACAAGTACAGATAGATGAAATTGAAAATAAAATGTCAAAAACATAAAAAATAAGAAAACAAATAGTAAACCGCATAATTTTGAAAAAAAATATATTGCACATATCAATATTTTTTTTAAAAGAACTTTTGGAATTTTCCAGAAATCGTCGGTAAAATCTCTAACCCTTCCAGTAAACACTACAGAAAATTCCATTATTTTTGGACAAGTTTGGATAGCTGAAATAGAAAAGAAAATGCCAAAAATGCTAAAAAAATAAAAAAGAAATAGTAAACGATGGAATTTTGTTGAAATTTTGGATTTCAAATATCTCAATATTTTTTATAAAATCTCAGATCCATACAATAAAACAGCACAAAAATTTTACAATTTTTTTGAAAACCATAGACAGGTAAAGTAGAAAAAAAAAGATGTCAAAAACACTAAAAAATTAAAAAAACAAATAGTAAACAATGGAATTCTGAAAATGTTTTGTATTTAAAGTAGCTCTATCTTTTTTAATAAAAATTCAAGAATTTTCCAGAATTCTCTCATAAATTTTATAATCCGTACAATTAAGCACCACAAAAATGTTTAGAATTTTTTGACAAGTTTGGATAGGTGATATAGAAAAAAAGATTACCAAAATGCTAAAAAAATTAAAAAAAAACAAATAGTAATTGATGGAATTTATGAAGAATTTTGGATTTCAAATGTCTATATTTTATACAAAAATATTCCATGATTTTCCAAAATTCTTTTATAAAATCTCTAATCCATAAAATAAAAAAACATAAAAATTTATATAATTTTTTGACAAGTACACATAGGAGAAATTGAAAATAAAATGTCAAAAATTATAAAAAAATAAATAGTAAATCGTAGAATTTTGAAAAAAAAAATATTTGACATATCAATATTTTTTTAAAAAGAACTTTTAGAATTTTCCAAAAATCGTTGGTAAAATCTCTAACCCTTTCAATAAAATCTATAATTCGTACAATAACATGCCACAAATATGTTTAAAATTTTTTTGACAAGTTTGGATATGTGAAATAGTAAAAAATGATTGCCAAAATACTAAAAAATAAAAAGAAAAACAAATAGTAAATGATGGACTTTATGAAGAATTTTGGATTTAAAATATCTATATTTTTTAGAAATATATTCTATGATTTTCCAAAAATCTTTGATAAAATGTCTAATCCATAAAATAAAAAACATAAAAATTTCTAGAATTTGTTGACAAGTACAGATAGACGAGAAATTGAAAATAAAATGTCAAAAATAATAAAAAAAAATAAACAAACAAATAATAAACCTCAGAATTTTGAAAAAAAAATATTTCACATGTCAATATCTTTTTCAAAAGAACTTTTAGATTTTTCTAGAAATCGTTAGTAAAATCTCTAACCCTTCCAATAAAACACTACAAAAAATTCCATAATTTTTGGAGAAGTTTGGATAGATGAAATAGAAAACAAAATGCCAAAAATGCTAAAAAACTAAAAAAGAAATAGTATATGATGAAATTTTGTTGAAATATTGGATTTTAAATATCTCAATTTTTTTTGAGAAAAAAGGCCATTGTTTTGCAGAATTTTTTGATAAAATGTGGGATCCATACAATAAAATAACACAAAAATTTTACAATTTTTTTGAAAATCGTAGACAGGTAAAATAGAAAAAAAATGTCAAAAATACTAAGAAATTAAAAAAGCAAACAGTAAATGATGGAATTCTGAAAATGTTTTGTATTTAAAGTATCTCTATTTTTTTATTAAAAATTCAAGTATTTTCCAGAATTCTCGCATAAATTCTATAATCTGTATAATAAAACACCACAAAAATGTTTAGACTTTTTTGACAAGTTTGGATAGGTGAAATGGGAAAAAACGATTACCAAAATGCTAAAAA
>Ga0209489_110142_pt1 | contig 10919 bp, 6 predicted proteins | sample SiratrowhiteBW_FD_187527 | JGI IMG/M metagenome (GOLD analysis project Ga0209489, IMG submission 187527) | Root nodule microbial communities of legume samples collected from California, USA - Siratro white BW (SPAdes) (version 2) | ecosystem: Host-associated > Plants > Roots > Nodule | place: USA...
AACAGTGCTACGGGAGCATAAAACAATAGCTACTAAATGGAAAAGCTTATAGTAATTATGGAAATGACTGTCTCAAGCTCGTATACCGGCCTGCAAGCACCTGGAATAATAGAAGGGAATAGAATATCAGAATGACGTAAGAGGTAAAAGAGAATGACGAGTTTGGGTCCAGAGAGAAGAGAGTCTATACCACAGTTTTTGCCCCCTATCCCAATTCCCTCCACCTCCTATTTGTGGTCCTTTCCCTCATGCTTCTTCTCAGCTCTTGGATTGGCTGATCCTTTGCCAGCTGTCCATTTCTTGTAACTAACTTTTTCCTTCCATCAATTATTGCCAACTCATCACTACAATCTTCATTACGTCCACTAACAATCTGCTCTCCACTTTTCTTCATTACGTCATTTCAAAATCAAAATGACAACCGGATGAGTACGCCATCCGATTGTCATTTACAAATAAAATGAATATTTTTTAAATGACAACCGGATGGGGGTGTCATCCGGTTGTCATTTTATTTTGAAATGACAACCGGATGGGAGTGACATCCGGTTGTCATTTTATTTTGAAATGACAACCGGATGGGGTGTCATCCGGTTGTCATTTTATTTTGAAATGACAACCGGATGACATACTCATCCGGTTGTCATTTTTTTTGAAATGTGAACCGGATGGGGGTGTCATCCGGTTCTTATTTTTTTGCTCGTATGAACCGGATAGGATCAGTCGTGAAATTAAAATTTTATATTAGAGTGTAGGAAGAAGATATTAGGGTGCAGGAAGAATTTGTCGCAAAAGAGAAGTAGATAAAGTAAAAAGAGAGGGAAGTGAAATAGGCTTGGTTATTTGGTAAAGCTGCAGGAAGCGAAAATTGATATGTGAAGAGGTTAAAAGCAAAGCAACGTGGCACCACTTTACTTGTGCCATTTTCTTTACCTACGTGGTGCCCTTTTTTATATTTTATTTTACTTATCTTTTTTTTTCTCTTTTGATTCAATATTTTTTTCCTTTGAGTTTAATAAATAATAAGTAACGTGGCTGAAAAAGTTTTGGCTAGATGGCAAGAAGCAAAATCAAACTTTTTTTTCTTTTTCATTCTTTAGTTGTTACCAAATACGAAAGTTTAGTTTTTTTATTATTTACTTTGCTTTGTTCTAAATTTGGAAATCTTTAATAAATAAGCACAATTTTTTTTTCTATTGGATTTTAAAATTAAATTTGTCATTTACTTTATTTCTTTTATTTTTGAATATCATTTTTTTACATAGATTTTTTTTGTTCTTTTCTCTCTTTTTTCACAAATATGTAATTCAATTAAATATCAAATGACCGCATGCGTCACGAGGTATTTAAATTGAAATTATCATTCGATCTCTAAAATTTAAAAATATAATAAATAATTATTTTGCTTAAACATTCAATTGATCGCTCGCATCATACGATGTTTAATTTTGAAATTACTTTGTCCGTGTAGACATTCAAGTGGCCGTACGGGTCAGACAACATCTAATCCGAGACTTCCGAAATTAACGAGCCATAAAATTTCAAAAATATCAAATTTCAGATATAAAAAAAAAAACATCAAGAATTTCCAAAAATTAAAAAATATCAACATCTCAAACCATTTTCTACAAAGAACTACGTATCCCTGATTCTCTATCCCTGATAGAGATATGTAGGAGCGAGGTTGAACCTTGTCGGGCTCAAAAACTAAAAAAAATATTTTGTTTGTTTAGCCTTAATTTCATTTCTTTTTTGGGAGAATACATTTTTTTAAAAAATACACTCATTTTACTCATTTAATTAAAGGTACCGTCTTAGGACGGGCGTTGTGGGGGTGCTAATACCTTCCCCACACGTAACCGACTCCCAGACTCGAAATCCGGTTTTGTAGACCATAGCCTTACTTTTCGGTTTTTCCATAGTTTTCCTAATAAACTATGGTGGCGACTCATTTTTTTAAATTTCAAACTCATTTTTATTATCATTTTTGGATCGCCATCCTCGTCGTGATCCTGGTTGCGACACCTTACGAGAAACGTTATGGGCCTAATAAATCCTTTTCGCCTATTCGGCTTGAGCCTGGGGCCTTGTATCCCCTCCTGTGCCTGGAGAGGGTGCAAATTGGGCTTGGAAGGGGTGCGTATAGCAAAAAGAAAGTGGTTCATATTTTTCAGTCCCATAGTCCACGCCAAATACCTCTATAAAATGGGTGAAAATTAAACCACTAATGAATAACCTCTCTCCTCTCTTAAAGCCGATGTAATTAATTTAATATCCAAACGGTAAATTCGAAATATTTGACGAAATCCCATAATTATGTACCATTAATTCGATATCTCGATAATAAATCCAAAATATTTAACCAAATCACATAATCATGCATGTTAACTAATATTCAGAAATTGGGTAGAACAATAACGGGCTAGAATTCTGGCCTTGAATACGTTGGAAGAGAAATTATGAATACAAGATTGATAAAAAGAAAAAAATAACTCAAATTTAGACTAATCAAGAGTGATCAAAAACTCAATGACTAAAATAATTTCTTTTCTGGAATGCTCAATTCGAAAATTGTTATCGAATCCAGATCCAAAAATAATTTCTGAATTGAGTCATTCTTGAAAGAGGTGAGATGTTGGAATCCTCTTCTAGAATGCGGATGTCTCATTTCGAAAGCAATTAGTGGCGTTCACTTTCGAAACGGACTATTCCAAAAGCAAAATTTGTATTCCAAAATAGCCTAATTTGAAAGATTAAATTTTACTTTCAAAATAATTTATTTCGGAATATAATTTTTAAATTAACCTTTGTAAGGACAAATAAGTCTTTTCAAATGGAAACTTTGAAAAAATAAAAAAAAATGTATGAAAGTGCAGGAGGAAGAAGATATGGGGGTGTAGGAAGCAACTGTCTGTTGTCAAATGGTGCCCCTATCTAAGAGTACCATCGCTTTTACAGTTTACCTTGATTCTTGCATTGTGGAAGTGACAAAGTCATCCTAAAAATCGTTGATGAATTTTCGGTACAGAGTGTTCAAATTTATAAAGATTTTGTTAATTACTCGAATTTGGAATTTTTTTAATACTGTTTGGAAGTGTATTGAACTTTGACGTCAACAGGCAGCAGGTAAAACTTGAAGAGATGCATTATAACCCTTTTCCATTGTTCCGTAGTAAATGCACACAACAAATCCAAGTCAATAAATTTGAAAATTCCAAATTTACTGTTTAGCTTCTGATCTTTAATTATAGTTCCGTAATACGTAATCCAAAAACGTTTTACAGTAAAACATAAAACATTCCAGGATTGAGGTCCCTTCACGAGCAGAAGAAGATAAGGTATGTTGGTCCTTTTTATCTTATTTGAGCATGAATTTGCTACTGTTTCTATAAATAAATAGTTTACTTATTATACAATATGATGTGACGGCTGTGAAATGGTGTTGATGAAAATGAATTGGAGCATTCATATTAGGCAATACATGTTCATATGCAGTATTTTAGTAGCATTTGTAAGAAAAGGCTCCTGTGCTACCGTTCAAGTCCCTTCAAAAAACTATTTAAGAAAATAAATGCATCGTGCTATTTTAGGATCCAGTGATATTCCAGAATGTATCATCAAGGGAGAAAGTATGGTCCATGTAGTCTCAGTTCTAAAAAGTACTTTTTATTTTATATTTCAAAATATGTAATCTAAAATACAAACTTTGTATTCCATAATATTTAATCTATAGTACAAATTTGTATTCTGGATTTACATTCCAGGATACAAAAAATATTAATGTTTTAACGTGACAGAACTGAAACTGAAACTGAAAATCCTAACTTAGGATAAACGGGAAATTTACAAATTTATTAGGGTGCTGTTTGAAATTAAGGGGGTGCTAGAAGATATGCCCTTGTTTGTCTACAGAAAGCAGTTAATAAGCCACGTAATGAGCTTTTTTCTGATATGCAAACTTTACTAATCTACAGTGACAAGATTGGGATGCCTTCAACTATATTTCAAGAGGTAGAGTTCACTCTTCTTTTGGCAGGAAATATGCATTTTTTGATGACCATTATTTATCATATCTTATATTCATCACATCACTTCCAATCCATTCAAAATAAAGACTCGAGGTCAAAGATCGATCATATGCTTCAGGAACAATAATGCTTATGCAGAATTGCCAAATTTACACTATTAACGACGTGAACAGATACTTGGATCTACATAAATAATAAATTTTAAAGCAACAAATAATGTGTAGACTAGTAGGCACAGTTCTCAAAATGTCTTTCTACAAATTATAAATAATTCTCCAAAAAAAATGTTGCTCCTACTCCCAGCTAGAGCAATATTCCTTCCTTCGTCATTGTGAGCAGGACTGGTTGGTTCAGTTCAGACATACTGAATCCGAATGGCCAGAATAGAATGCACAAAGGAGCGGTTCTGCAACAAATGGATCAAGAAATATATACCTGTTGGAGTATTGGGTGACTAGGTATTCTGTACAGAGCGTCCCCTTATAGTCAGTTTAGTTAACAGACAGCAAAGGAAACAATGTTTAGACCAACACGAGCTCCTCCTCTGCTGCCTGTTCCTGTTTCTTTGCCACTTTTGCGTCCTGATATGGTCGCAGTACCCGCCTGATTTCTTCTGCACTAAGTGTCTCATACTCTAATAACGCATTTGCCAGAGCATGCAATGCCTTCTCGTGCTGCAGACGTCGGAAGTTACCGGGTTCAGAACTTATTCAGATGCTAGGTATACCATAATAAATAATTTTTGGCTGCTTACTTTGATTAATCAACACCGTAGAAAAAGTTACGTACATACAAAAGAAAAATTTTCGTACTTTTTAAATCTTCATCCGTATAGTGTTTCAAATGCATAAACTAGTTTTTACCACTAACACATATTTTAAACCCAACAAAAGTAGATTTTGATTCAGATTTCAGAATTATTAAGCTTCCAAAAGAACATTATCATTGATTTAAAACTTAGTTTGGACACTAAGTAACATGTTATTTATTTTATTAAATAACAATATCCTAGTATTGGCACCTGTAAATTTATATTAATCTTGATATAAACAAAATGAATTTTTTTAACCAGCATAATAGATTATCTTGAAAGTGATAGAAATGACAGATTAAACAAACAAAACGGGTTGACAAACCTTCCTTAGAAGGGCTTTCACTCGATCATATGCTTCCCTAAGAAGCTTCACAACCTGCAGAACAAGAAATTCAAATCATAAACCAGATTTTATTTTTTATAGAATAATAACTCCTTAAAGAAAAAAATAAAATAACCCAAATATGACAATCTATCCACTATCAAAAGATTCAAGATGACAAAGGATATAGGTTCAATCCGCTTGCCTCTGCATCAATACGGGACTGCATTTCGGAACTCGGTCTCTCTTTTATATGAATTGGCCCTATTGCATCACTCATCCCACAACTTGATACCTTGTGCAGAAACATAAAAGACAACAGAATTAATCCCTCATTTTAAAATCAAAAGATAGGTTCTAGTTGACAATTTCAGTCAGAGGAAAGTTCTGAGTCCTACTATTGTGAACGTTCAAAGTAATTATAGTGAAAGAAATATGAGAGCACAGAAATTTTTTATAGCTTCTGTAGCAAAAAATAAACCTTGTTTCCATAGATGAAGAAAATACATTTGACCATTAATCACGAAGTAAAAACTTACCATATATTGGGCAAGCTCAGTAGCTGTGTGAAGATCACTACTTGCCCCTGTTGTGATTTGATCTTGACCAAAGATAATTTCTTCTGCAACTCTTCCTCCCATACAAACATCTAGGCGAGCAAGTAACTGCTTTTTGCTGATAGATGTCTCATCACCAGAGGGAAGCTGAGTGACCATTCCTAAAGCAGATCCACGAGGCATGATTGTTGCCTTGTGAATTGGTTGAGCACCCTCAGTGTTAATGGCAACAATTGCATGGCCACTCTCATGATAAGCAGTAAGCTGAAAGTTTCACAAGCGATATTAACATAGATAACTGTAAATCTACAAATGGATAAATACTAAACAGATACTTAATCAATTTTAAACATGAGGTTATAAAAATATACAAATCATTATTTCATAAGCTGATTTTGGAGTTGGGGCATTAAAAATATCAGGTTCAAATCAACACAATGACAAATCTGACGATAAAATACAGTCTTGTATTTCCATCTTGCCATATTGGTATCCCTACCGAGAGAAGGGTATTGCATAAAACAAGCAGAAGGTGATTTTAATATTACTGAATAAACAGTAGACAATAAACTTAAAGATGCTCATAACCTATGATATAAGAATAGTTTTTGAGTCATGAATATGCTACAAAATATGATTCAAGATACAGTGACACTTTTAGAAAAAAATTACCAATATATCCAAATCACTAGCTTGTAGATAATTTCACTGTACTTCAAATGGAATGCTGAAAGATGAGTTCTTGGAATTTTTCAATTAAGAGATTTTCAGGGTAATGGTTAGATTTTCGCAAACAATATTACAACATAATTGACTTATACAGGGACATCTATGAATTTTCAAATAATGCAACACAGTGCTAAACCAGACATTGTTAGAAGACAGTAAGGTTAACAACTGTGGTGACTTAAAACCATACATTAATCACATAGGCCACATTCGAGAATTTCAAGTGCTAAACTAGATTCTGTACACTTACCTTTTTTGACTCTTCCGATATGGACATTGTTTTCCGTTCTGTGCCCATAATTATTCTATCTTTGGCAAACTCCAACTGTGAAGCTGCTAATTTCTCTGCACCTTCAACAGCAGCTTTAATGGCAGCAATGTTTACCAGGTTTGCAAGATCTAGTTTAAAAGAATAGTTATGGATCATATCATGTAAATGAAATTTGAAACAGAACTGAAGGAGGTGCAGTTCATATGTTTAAAAACTATTCACCTGCCCCATTGAATCCTGGGGTTCCACGAGCAATTGATTTAGTATCTACATCGTCAGCCAATGGTTTATCTTGAAGGTAAAGCTCCAATATTTCTTGTCGACCACGTAAATCTGGATTTGGTACAATAATCTGGAATTGGGTTGGTTAGTTTTCTTATATTCTATAGCAAAATTACATATCATTCAGAACATTAGTTAGATACAACTTTTAGGTTAGGTTCAAGTAGAGATATCACTGTAATAATTTTGGAAATTAAGGATAAATGATGTTTTAGGTCCCTATATTTTAAAACTAGTAATTTGAGTTCTCCAGTTTCTGAAATACAATGAAAGCAGTCACTCTACATGCTGAAGCATCTAATCGATGGCCACAAGGCAATTTGTACCACATGGATGCCGTGTAGCAAGTGTTGCATGTGTTATTTTAAGAATATTTTTGAGTCCTTGTAAAATTGGTCTTGGTCCCTATATTTTAACACCAGTGGTTTGAGTCCTCCAATATCTAAAGTACAGTTAAAACAGTCCCATTGGTAACTGCATTGGCATGGTCGTTCTAATGACCCATTCATTCTCTAAGGATAGACAGACAAGTGACCCCAAATACAAAAGTATCAAAACCTCTAATGCATGCTTCTTGCTTCTTGATACATTTCAATAACTAACGAAGTTCCACTACTTGGAACTCCAACTAAACCTCAACAAAAGTTGCCGTTCTAATATTAGGAATGAGGCCTCAAATTTCTATGGTATTAGACCTTTTTGCATTCAACATTCAAAACACCTCAGAGATATTTTGAGAAGGCATTCGGTATCCAAGTCAAGCTTAAGATTCTTCACTATTTCACAATGTTGAAGGACAACACACCTTTTAAACCTTTTTGAGATACTTTACCCCAAAACTCTATGTGACATAATAGGAAAAACTCCACCTAGATTTACCTTGTTGTAATTAAGAATGTGTAATAGTGAACGTTGCCCTAAAATTCTTGATATTAGTAAAGTTTCATGAGTTTGTTTAGTTAGAGCTCCAAATATTTGATCTCCATTGGTTACTAAAGGGTGTCAGGGAGCATGGGTTAGAAGTGTCGACATTTGAATTGGGTTCACTCATTTGTTGAGTAGACCATGTGACTGCTACATATCCCCATGTCATGACATCATCATGTGTCATTAGAGAAATATCCTAACAGAGTTAGTAATAGGGCTTAGTTTCATTGTATTTTAGAAATTGGAGAACTCAAACTATTGATTTTAAAAATAGGGAGCAAGACCAATTTTATGGACCAAAACACCATTTATCCAAAAATTAATAATTATATTTATACAACAAAAAACACCAACCTTTAAGACTGGTACAAGGTCTATGGAAAATAATTATGTTTATTGTTTGGGGGCATGTCAATTTATGTATTTTTGTGATGAAAAAATAAGTAACAGTGCATAGAAATAAAGGTGCACAAGAATATAATATCCTCCTAAGTACACCAGGTCACTAGGTCAGGTAGAGCTTTAATTTTGTCTACTTTCAAAGGATCAACCCAAAAAGCCTGAGATAATTTTATGTAAAATGAAACCGAAAAATTCTAGATTTAGTAGATATGATCAGTTAATCCAAAATACAGACAACAACACATTATTATCCTTGAGAATTATAGCACCAAACAAACAGTAGACATACTGTATCACAAAGAAAATTAGGTTCATGCGGCCCCTATACAGCAGATTAGCAATATTTTGTTAAAGAAAGAAGTGTATGATTCTTTGGAAGTGTTCTTATTATGCAAGTTTGTTATGTGAGCCACATGCCAAAGTTTTCAACAGATAATTCTTCTTTTCCACGTTTTTCTGGGTACCGTATGCATTTCCACCATAGTTTTTCTGAGGGTTTTCTTCAATGGGTTAACAAAGGGACTGGAGAGCTTTTCTGAGGTAAGCTTGTTGTTTTCCTTTCTGTCTCTTGCTTGTTTTATTCTATTGTTCTAGAAGGATTTCTTATCCTCCAGTTGCTCTTTATAAATTCTTTTATTAAGGAGAAAAAATAATAGGACTTACATGTCGATCAAATCTACCAGGTCTCGTTAAAGCGGGATCAAGAATATCAGGCAGGTTTGTTGCAGCAATTACTATTATTCCCTACAAGATAAAGATGTTAAATAAATTAGGAAAAAACAGAGAAAATGATTAAACAATCACATGTTTAAAACTTTAGATATACTTCATTCTGCTCAAAGCCATCCATTTCAACAAGTAACTGATGCAATGTCTTCTTTGTATGACCCTCCCATTGTTTCCTAGTCGAACCAACAGCATCTATTTCATCAATGAAAATGATACAAGGAGCCTACATTAAGGATGGAGCGTAAAGAATGTTCCAAATTAGAAACAAATAAGGAAATCGTGTAAAGAAATAATTTAGCAAACCCGAATAACAGACAGCTAAGAGCCCATTAACCAAAGAACAAACCTTCTTTTTTGCTGCTTGAAATAAGGATCTTACACGTCGAGCACCAACTCCAACATACCTGAAGTGGAAAAGTGATAACAAATTTGAGCATCCCTTACAAGTACCACAACATAACTTACCTTAATGTAACTATTAGGAATCAGTTGGGCCAAATTCAACTTCAAAGCTAGCTCAAAACCTTATTAGGCGCATTCCATCATGCCCAAGATAAGACATCCGCAAGTGGTTCAATATCAAGACTAAATAGGTTTTGATAAAAATTAATGTACCGCAGCCAAAAAGCAACTAGATGGGTTTTGGTATTATATTAAAAATGAATTGGGTTTAACCTAATCACAAAAGCTAGCCCAAGAGTTGGGGGATGGGAGGGAGGGGGGATTTTCCAAGTCATTTAAGGAGTATTTTGTCCACATTTGTTGCCAATGTGAGGCTTCTAAACCAAAGAAAATATATCAACTGCACAACTTACAACTGCTAGGACGAAACTAACTTTTGCTTTTTGCCAACTGATCACACTGAAGAGTTGTAAAGTTTAATTTACCATGATACACCATTAAACCAAATAGATGTTCACAACCTAACCAAAGTTGGCTACCGACATATTGTAGTGTATGTGTATCCATTTCCAATTTCCTCAGGTTCTTCTCTCTCTCTCTCTCTCTCTCTATATATATATATATATATATATATATATATAAGTAATCTCTCTTTCTACGATAAAGAAGAACTAGCAGGAATCAATACTAGAAAAGATAAAGAAAAACATAATATATGTATTACGGAGGACACTATTGATGCATCCTTGTTAATCTTAGAAAAGTTATGAAGTATCCTTATTAAACTCTAGGAAAATGGATCATAATATCATGTTTCAAAAATTAAGACAATATACAATGCATTCCAAAGACACAAAGTTAAGCTATTGAAAAAGAAGACTTACATCTCCTCAAATTCTGATCCTGCACGATAGAAAAACGGAACACCTGCTTCTCCAGCAATAGCCTTCAAGGTCCCATATAAAGCAAACACTATCAGATCACAATACATTATCAATATCAATAGATTAATTCAACAGGTAGATGATAACAAAGTAGTATTGCTTTTTCAATTGTATTTACCAACTATGAAGAATGAAAGAGAAAATGAAGTTGTCAAGTGCCCGGGTTCTTTACCCAGAAAAGAAAAAAAAAAAAACAAGTTCTTTATCCTCAAAAGAAAAACTGAGTGTAAACTTACGGAACTGAAACGCTTATATTAATGGGCCTACACATACCATCATGTAAGAAAAAGACATAATGAGCATGGAAACTTGTATATCAAGATTTTTCAATAAATTTGGTGCAGTACATGTACGAGAAGGAAAATGGGAGCAAAAGTTGTTTAGGCAAAATAAAAAATTAGATGATATACTAGTGTTGGCAAATTTAATCGAAAACCAATCAGGTAGACACAATAAACAGCTGCATGGACAAACAAGGAAACAAAAAAAAAAAAAAAAAAGTTATTCAAAAA
>Ga0209489_110143_pt1 | contig 10916 bp, 7 predicted proteins | sample SiratrowhiteBW_FD_187527 | JGI IMG/M metagenome (GOLD analysis project Ga0209489, IMG submission 187527) | Root nodule microbial communities of legume samples collected from California, USA - Siratro white BW (SPAdes) (version 2) | ecosystem: Host-associated > Plants > Roots > Nodule | place: USA...
AATATATAATATAAATATTATATATATATATATATATATAATATAGTATATGTTTATATTACCATATCAAAATATATATATATATATATATATATATATATATATATATATATTTTTAATATATATATATATATATATATATATATATATATATATATATATATATTTTTAATATATATATATATATTATTAGTATAAATATATATTTCTCATAAACATAAAATAATTTTAATACGATGATATTACGAGACACCTTACACATAAAATAATATAATATAAATAATTTAAAATAACAAATTCCTCCTCTTCCTTGCATTAATAATTTGTAGTGAATACTAAAAGAGTGGCTATGGGTATATTTTTTTTCTCTCCTTTTATTTTTTTTTCTTTTACTCTTTTCCTCCGTGTATTCCTCCTTCATTCTCTGATTTATAAGTCCTCGTTTTCTCATTTCAGATTTTCCAAGGGTGTGTGTATTTATAGGAAGTGATTACATAGTTTGGATCCAACAAAGTTTTTTTTAGTGTGTAAGCTGGTTTGATTCCAATTTGTTGCAGATACACATGCTTTTAAGATATGGCCACTGCTTCTTCCTACACATCCAAACCTTCTTGAGGCACCCCCAAAAAATTTAAAAATTCCAAAGTTATCCTTTGTGCAATGACTGATTTAGCCTTGAGGTTTTTGAAGTAATAGAACAGTGGAATGGAGGTGGAGGGGCTATGCAGAAACGTGAAGGGTGGAGGTGACGGTGAGGTGCAGTGCGTGATTGGTGGAGTTCTGTGGTGGTGGGCGTTGTTGGTGGCAGCGGACAACTACGGTGGTGCGGCAGAGTAGTAGTGGCGCAACGTCGTGCGAGGTAAGTTGGGGTAGGATCGGATTGAGTTACGGAACAGGGTGTTCCGCAATGTATTTTTTGGGGTGTGTACATATTATAGAACCAACCATTCCGCAACATGTTGAGCAAGTTTCGGAATAGGGTGTTTCGCAATATATTTCCCTTGGTGTGAAAGTGTTGCGGAACAGGGTGTTCCATAACTCATTATGGTATTGATTGTGCTATTACGGAACAGCCTGTTTCGCAACACAATTTTTTTGAGTTATGAAACAGGATATTCCGCAACACAGTTTTTGAGTTATGGAACCACCTGTTCCGCAACACAGTTTATGAGTTATCACCTGTTTTGCAACACAGTTTTTGAATTTTTGAATTTAATAGCCGATTATTGTTGCAGTTGACCATGGAGGAACATGTTGTGACAAAAATGAGTGATGAAGTGGATAAAATTTCAAGTATGGAAGGATTAGAATTGGTTAACTATGATGGTGGTGATTTGGCTAATCATTTCACGATTGATGAGGTAATTTTATTTGATAGTGTTATTTGTGTATGAATATTTTTGAAAACGTTTTAGGCTGAGTTCAAGAGGGGGGTGAATTGAACTTTGAAAGATTTTTATTCAATATAGACCTCTGAAAATAGTTTTTACAATTTGAAAAACTTTAATGAATCTCGATGCTAAAGATACAAGGTGCAGTGAAGAAATAAATTGATTCAAGCCACGAATGAATAAATTTGTTTTACAGTTAGAAAGAAAATTTCAAACAGCACACACAGCAGATTCACAGTCACACAACAGATTCACAGCAGCACCTTAAGTAGATCAAATTCACACAGTTCCTAGAGCAATACCACACTAAGAAATGAATCACACAAAGTTACAAATTTGATTAAGAGCAAGGAAGAACATAATTACAAAATACCAGTTTGAAATACTTAACAAAACTCTATGTTAATTTCAGTCAATATTAACAGATCTGATAAAGTATCCTAAAACCAGCAGTTAATACAGACTTGAGAATTATTCAAAATGCAGATTCAATAGTCTAGTTATACTAAGAACTCAGAACAAGAACACAAAATCTGCAGTATTACACCAATTCAACCAGAGTTTCAATTCTTTGGAAAATCACAGATCCAGAATTTTATATGTAATACGAAATTTGAAAAGAACCAATCTGTTAAGCAAAATTTCTTTGGCAACTACATCAGATTTATCAGAACCAAAAACAATTTCAAGTTATAAGGAACAAATTCAATTTTCAACAAAACACTTAAACCAATTATGCCAAGATTACCAAGAATTAATTCAACTTTCAATTAAACTCAATGTGCAGTGCAAGAACAATACATAATTGAAAAAGAAGGGTCAAGAACAACAGAACACATTCAATTATACTGGTTCACCCTTCCTTAAGGGCTACATCCAGTCTCCTTTGCCCCTCAAGCAAAGAAAATTTCACTAACTTTAATCAATTGTTCAAACATAAACAATTACACAATTCTTACTTCCCGTAAGAATCAAACACCCACTGAATTAAGCACCTACTCCCCGTAGTCCCCACTCAAATCAGCAATCACACACATGCTAAAACCTATAGCCTACAACTATACAATCTTTCAAATATTTCACAGATTTACAATCAATTTACACAAATCTTGATACAGAAAGGGATCAAGAATGATAAAGAAAAGACTCCCTGATTGGCGCACAGAAGAGGCCTTTGCACAGTGTTGAAGAACTCCAATAGCACAATGTTGGTCAAGCGTTACTCTTCAACAAAAAGCCTCAATTGATTTTTCTCAAGAAACTCTTAATTGCCCAAAAATGTTTTTCACAGTATTCTGCTGTATTGATTCTCAATTTTCGTTTTTCAGTACCTCAGTCTATGGCGCATGTTAGAAACCTTGTTGTTTTTATAGAAGAAAAAGTGCCAATACTGTTTTCAAAAAACAATTAATCCAGTTCTGCCAGGCATCGAATAACTCGATTTCATGAATACGAGAATCGCTTTATTTTTTCCCAGTGCAGTATTTAAAAACCAGTTTGAACCAAAACGTAGCTAACTCTTTTTGTTTAGACTTTTTAATCACTTTTAGACCATTATGTTGTTGGACTTCTCCTCGACTATGCATAGGTTCTTTGCCAATCAAGCTCACACCCACTCACACCAGACCAAGACCTAAACCACATCTAATTGCTTGCTTGCTTTGTCTTGTTGGGCTTGTCTTGCATGGCTTCATCAAATCATTAGACTTGTGAGAGTACTAACAATTTTAAATCTAAATTTACTGTTTTTGATGTAGGTATTTCCAGCACGAGATGATTTACTAGAATGGGTTTGTAGAGTTGTGTTTGATCTTAGGTTTGTGATTGTGATACTTAGATCAGACAAAGCAAACAAACAACCTGAAAGAAAAACATTTGTTTTGTTAGGTTGTGAACGGAGTGGTAAGTATAAGAAATACAAACAAGTAGTAGATATCCACAAAATAGCGCAATAGACATAAATGGACAATATGCTTTATGCTCTGTATATGGATTCCATAACACGTCATCAATGGTCAGTCGCTCCAACTGCAACCTCACATCTTTAACAGTGTAAATTTGACGACTCACAATGAATTGACATGTCCTAGGTCTATGCTCCTCATACATGTCATTCAAAGTCTTTTTTCCCATGTTGACAAAATGTGCATAAATCCAACTCTGTAACAAGTATGGAATATGTTAATGAAAATTTGTAATTATCAATACAAAATATATTATATCACAAATAATGTACAAAACAATTGTACTTGCACCAGCATTGCGTACCCACTCAACTAACGAGTATGGGACATACAAACATCTCCCAACTGCTCATAGATGTAAGCCAGATAACCAACTCCCCATGCATAATCTCTACACATATGAAGATCTCTAAAGAAATGAAGATATGAAACATTTATGGAAGTGGCACTCTTGTTACCAAAAATTGTGCATCTAACTAGATGCAGTAAATAAGCTCTAGCAGCATGCTCCCATAACTGATCCTCACAGCACTACTCATAAACATCTCTCAACCAGCTCAGATGAACATGTCGGCATTTTAAATGTCTCATTTCAGCCTTTCCATTGGAAGATTCAACTCCCAATAACTCAAAAAGTAGATCAGCATCACCAAACGACACATTAGAAGCAGTGGGAAATTGACCAATAATAGGGGTGTGTAGCAGGCAGGACACATCATCTAATGATATTGTCATCTCGCCAAAAGCAAATGAAAGGTATTTGTATCCCTTTGCCATCGCTCGACAAATGTAGAGAGCAAACCTTTATCAATCACTTCATAGCTAATGTTACACAACGACAACAATTCACTATTAGTTATAAGTGCCTCAACTTGAGCACAGGGCAATCCAATCCTACTCATTTTTCTCTCATGGGAGACCATTTTCAGATCTCCCCGATCCTAAACCATAACATCCATATTTTCAGAGAATAAGATGAAAAAACTAAATAACATTTATAGGTCTCAGTTTGATATACTTACCTCACCCTGTCACAGATTATAAGCAACATGGTCACAATAAGATAGTAATAGAGAACCATTAATAGGTCCTCCAGGGAATGTCCCAGCTTCACCAACATCAGGCACAACATCATCACCTCCTCCCCTTCCATCTCCTCTTTGAACAAATGTTGTGGGCGCCTCTCTACGATCTCCCTGAGAACTTGCCCCTAGTTCTAGCCATGAATCTGTGAACAACAACAAAATCAAACTACAAATTCCAAAAAAATAAAAAAAAGTTAATTTTCGTAGCAAATTGCGGAACGGAACATTCCGCAACTCTTTTTTCCTACGAAATGAGTTGCAGAATACCTTGTTCTGCAACTCATTTCGTACGTCCACCCTCGAATTGCAAACCCCTAAAAATCCCCCCAAATACTCTATAAATCCAAAAATGCATCATACATATCTCAAATAATCCTCAAATGCGTTGTTTGCAAAGGTTTACGGAATGAAAATGGCCACAAAAATGGAACCACGGAACGAGACTTGAGCTTGGAGGTGGAGCTGCACAACAAAAATGGGGGCAGTATCGTGGAGGAGAAGATGTGTGGGTTTTAGGGTTCAAGGGCATTTTAGTTTTCACAGTAAAAATTTAAGAGTAATATCGACCAAAATGAAAAATTTGGGGGTGCCCAAAGAAGTGTTTGGAGGTGCAGGAAGAAATAGTCCGAAAGATAAGGCATGCCCCATCTTATTCATTTATTTGTTTTTCTATATTATAATTTTTATGCTATTTTCTATTTTATAATAAAAACTTACACGACAAGCCATACAACAAAAATTATATAAATGAAGCATTGTTTATATTAAAAAAATTATAGAATAACTTATAAAGAGATAATACTTTTATTTACTTTCATATAAATATAATGATAAATTCACAATTACATTTTTATATTAAATTATATATATATATATATATATATATATTAAAATATAATTTATATAAGACAAATCATAATTTACTTACAGGACAATTCATTTTTTTATATTTTAAATCATTCAATCTTTTTATAAGAATATAATACTTTTATATAAAATAAAAGAGATAGTAGTCTCTTTTCTAAAATATAATAACAATATTATGAAGTGTGTACCATATTATGAAATAAAAATATGAACAAAAATGAACAAGAGATATGACAGTATATTTATTTTTCTACTGAGAATAATAGTAAATAGATGAATGTATATACAAGAAGTGTACACATGCTAGGTCCAGCTAAAAAGAGAGAAAGCAAATAAAAATATTACATTTTAATTTTTTCATAAAGACAAAATAACAAAATTGATGACAATTTGATTCTGCCATAAACACAAAGTAACATTATAAGAACAACTGGATCTAGAAGGTGGGTTGAATGGAGTTTGGACTCAATTTCCTATAAATAAAAACCACCAAACAAGACCGTTCAAAGCAAGAATATATAAGCACAAAAGAAGTAGTCTTATACTGGTTCACCATGATCTCTTGGACTATCTCTAGTTCTTCCTTGAACAAACTGTTTAAGAGGTTCCACTATTCAGAAAACCCTTATAACGAGTACACAAACCTTTCCAGATTATAATGAGTACACAAACCTCTCCAGGTTATCTGAGTACACAAACCTCTTCAGGTTTTAACGAATACACAAACCTCTCCAGTACACAATTTATCCAAGTTATATCAGTCTCAATCTCCCCATGAGATAAAGACCACTCAAACTTGAAAGAAACACTCTTAAAAGAGAGAACAATCAAAGCTCACAAGGGTTTACTTCACAATGGTGAAGAATTACACAATGGTTTTGCATAACCAAAACTCTATATGCTCTCACTAGCAAATTTATAATAGACACTCAAATATTTAATAAATTCTCTATTTATTCAATGTATTGTGTGATGTATTTGCTTCTTGTATTTTTCGACTGGAAATTGTTCTTTTATATTTAGCTTTGTAGAAACTAGTCGTTGGATGCTTGAATGGTAAATCTTAACCATCTAATGTTGAAACTAGTTGTTGGAAGAACAACTTCTATTCTTGATTTTGCATTAAAAATAACTTTATCTGCATATAAAAACAATTTAAAAAGCACAAGATATCTTTGATTCGAAATAATTAATCACGTTTAAATATTTCATAACAATTTGAATAATTTCTATTATGAACAAATTTGAATGTTAAAGCACAATATGCTATAAAATTTGATTTTGATATTTTTGTGAAAGACATTTTAACATGTTTTTCATATCTATAACTATAACAATTGTGGATAGCACAAACAGAAACTTTTAACACATGTCACCTCCACAAAAATCAACAAAAAGAAATACTTAAAAAAATTTACCTATAAAGGAAATCAGAACACGTGTCAAGCAGTCAACAGGAAATCGTGGAAGCTCAATTTGGTGACATGTGGAAACCACGCATTTTACTCTTTATGTACCAATTTCGAATTTCAAATTCAATCTCCAAACAAAATTTACTTATAAAGGAAATTAGACCACGTGTCAGGACACTAAATACAAATCGTGGTTGTCTCATTGTGAGAGACGTGCTTCTCCAATTTGTTAGTCTTTCGCGTCTCCTCCAGTCTCTATCAGTGCTCTCATATTTTCAAATTTCAAATTCAAAATTCAAAAGTTATTGTTAGCACCAGTGGACTACTGTGATGATTTGATGAAGCCAACCAAGTGAAGATGTTCAAGACCTTATTATCATATGTGGAATGCATGAAGATTTCATGAAGATTGAAGACTTGGTCTAGAACTTAGGAGTGTGTTGTGGGGTAAGTTTGAGATCTAATCAGTGATGTTTGCAATCTTAATCAATGATAAGCTCCACAAGTATTTTCTGAACTAACAAAAGTTTTGAAAAATCATTAAAATCAAAACTTGCATTTTGAACAACTGTTTTAACTAACTGGAGAAAAACAGTCGACTATTTGAAAAATCAATCGACTGAATTTTTAAATGACAGTTGTCTATAAATATCTGGCGCAAAATTTTTGAAAGTAACGAAAATCATTCTAAACATTTTCTGAGCACGAACATTTGAGGTTTCAAAGAGAGAAAAAGCGCCCTTGAGTCTAGTGATCAAGATCAACCAATGTTTTCATCAAAGAACTGTTTTCTTGAATTGCTGCTGGAGCTTTCATTTGATTGAGACAATTTCTTCACTGATTTGATCATCAGACTAAGCTTATATACCTTTTCTTTATTACCTTTGTAATCCTTTGTATAGAAGTGCTTGTATTGCTTGAACTGTGATAATTCTTTCACTGTATTGAAGGTTATTCTGTTGTGAGTTACCTGGATTGGTAATTCTATTATGTACAATGGGCTCTGTATAGGGTGTGACTTGCTGTGGGTTTCAGCAAGGGTGTTCTTGAAACACACAATGGGTTTCTGTGTGGTTTCTTGTTCTGCTGTGGGTTCAACAATGGTCTACTGGGGGTTGCAGTGATACTTTTCTGGGTTATACAGTGAATTTTGTATAACTGTGACTTGCTGTGGGTTTTAGCAAGGGAGTTCTTGAAACGCACAGTGGACTCTGTGTGGTTTCTTAGTCTGTTGTAGGGTCAACAGTGGTTGCTGCGGTGTGCAGTGTAGTCTTGCTGTAGGCAAGGGTTGTAAACTTGATCAGGTTTATCATTTTAGTGAAATCCTTACTGCATGTGAGGGACTGGACGTAGCCCGACTGTTGGGTGAACCAGTATAAAAATCTGTTGTGTCCTGAATCTCTCTTGCTCTCTCTCTTTACTATTCTTGTTAGATCGTGCTGAGTTTCTTGAATTTTCAGAATCAATTAAATCGTGCTAATTGAATAATTTCATCAACTTTCTGAAAAACATTTTTAGTAACAACTGAAAACACATATTCTGTTTTAGCACAGTCTACTCTGAATTGTTTTGAAATCCGTTAATAACCAGTATATCAGTTTCCTGTTAAATCTGCAGTTTCGAAATTTATTGGGTTTACTGTTTATCAGTTTGTTTTTCCAGAAAATTCTATCTTTAACTGTTGTTGATTGAAGATTGTTTTCATACACTTAACATAGGTTGTATTAGTTAATAAAAAGTTCTTTAATCAGTAAATCATTATAAACTTGAAGTTGATCTAATTCTTTGATTTCTTGATTCAACTTTTCAAGAACTGCATTTACAGTACATTGTGTGTTCAAGAACTATTTTCTGGCAACAGTTTACTGTATCTGATTGATTGACATTGTGCTGGAATTGATTTTGTACCTTTGTTGTTTGCTGAATATATCATCTTGATTAGTTTCCATAAAAAATATTCATTCTCCAAACAGTTTGCGAAAAGTTTTCAAGTGTTCAATTCACCCCCCCACTTGAACTTGGCCATAACATATTTTACAGTTATGACACCCGCTTCTCCCACATGTTCCTTTAAAACCATTTCAAACCCTAATCTCCATTCCAATTTCAAATTTCAGTGGGCCGAATCCACAGACAGTTGAAGCAAAGGGTGCAAGCCTCGATACTTGTAGCTCGCTATCATTGGAGATGAAGAACTCAATACCCTCGTCAAGGGGACCATTGCTGGTGGTGGTGTTGTTCATGGCGGGTGGTGAAGAAGATATAAAAGGTTTGACCTTTTCCTACTTTTTACTACCTATTTTGTTCGCAATTCTCACCTTAGATTTTCTTAGCACAATTCATAAAATGTATGCCTAAGGCTTCAATCGACGAAAAAGTAGGGGTATGGAGGTGTCGCTCATGACGGGTGGCGAAGAAGATCTAAAAGGGTTGAACTTTTCCTGCTTTTCACTACCTATTTTTGTTCACAGTTCTCACCTTAGATTTTCTTGGCACAATTCATAAAACGTACGCCTAAGGCTTCCACAATGGACAGAGAAAGTGAAGAACAAAGAAGAACCTCTAAAGATAAGTCCTTTTTATTCTCTTATCAAATTTACGGGTTTGTGAATGGCTTGAGATCTCACGGTTGAGTTTTTTCAGGTTTAGCTCAATACCACAGCTTCTGTGAAAGTAGCTTTTTGCATTCAATAAAGGTCTAATTTATTTAAAACGCTTTTCTTTTAGGATAGCTATGGGTTGCTGTTTTTAATGTTGAATGCTTTCTTTTGGGTTTGAGGGGTTTAAGATTTGGACAAAATGTTTATAATCTCATATTCGCATGTGATTGCATCTCCTTCTCTTTTTAATATTGAATGCTTCCAGGTATATACATCATATAATTTTCAGATCAAGCAAACCAACATAGCAATAGAATCACAGGCATGCGTAGAAAACAGACACAACAAGGACCCGTTGAAGACTAGCTTGAGCAAAATTTAATTCTTCTCTTTTCTTTTATTCTCCTGTAATTTGAGTTTCTAAGAACTACATTTATGGACTAATGGTGAATCTTTCAACTTATTCCTGTATTTTTGTATTTTCGTGTATTGTGTTGTTCTGTATATTTTTTTCTCTAAAGCTGTCTATTCTTTTTTATTAACACGGTTTTAAATCACTTTTAATTGAGTTTTAATCTCATTAAATTCTAATGACCTCCAGTTAACTCTTGGCACCTATGCTTGTGAATGTAATATAGATTATCAAATTCAAATAAAATAAAATTTTCAATTACTATTTTATTTTAATGAATAATTAATCTTTGTAATGTAATTTATTTACAATTAAATATTAAATAAGGTGACTCTTCACTTCAAATGAATGACTCTTCATTTGAAATGGGTGACTCTTCATTTGAAATGGGTGACTCTTCTTTTGAAATAGGGTTGAAACTTGGAAGGAACAGGAAAGGTATAGAGTAGTAGAAAAGACTCTTCATTTTTTTAATTTTAATTACAAGAATTGGATGGTGTTAGTTGACAACACATATAACAAGGTGATAATTTAATTACATTAAAAAAAATCTGGATACAATGTGTTAGAGACATTTGTGATCTTAAATCATGCTAAGAGATGGTCTCCACTTGCATGTAAACTTTATGCAAACCTGAATATGAAGAGGTTTTAACAAAAATTAAATGGAAGTAGGGCCCACATTTATGTGGAAACTAGATATTGGCACAACACTTAAATAAGGCACATGCAAATTGGCAGTGTAATTAATAAATAGATGTAAGTGTACCTCACCTGTGCATGAAAACTTGACACAACAATTGAACAAGTCACCTATTATTTGATTTTACAAAATTAAAACCCAGTTTCCCAGGTTCTAATGATCCTTACAGCTTTGTGTGTCCAATGATCTCTGAAAAGTCAGTCTTCATATTTAATAAATAGATTATTGAAATTTTCTCATTTTATTTTATATTATATTTTAATAAAGTTTCAATTTTTATGACATAATTTATTCAGAAATTGTTATTGAGTATATAATTTAACTATTTTTCATTAATGAATACTATACATTATTGTTTTATAATTAATATATAGTATTTGTTATTATTTTTTATCTTTATTTTAATTCTTCAAATTTTAACAAATCAAATTCATATAATATATATTTTTAAACAACTATTATAAAATTAAATAAGTTATTTT
>Ga0209489_110144_pt1 | contig 10909 bp, 4 predicted proteins | sample SiratrowhiteBW_FD_187527 | JGI IMG/M metagenome (GOLD analysis project Ga0209489, IMG submission 187527) | Root nodule microbial communities of legume samples collected from California, USA - Siratro white BW (SPAdes) (version 2) | ecosystem: Host-associated > Plants > Roots > Nodule | place: USA...
TTCAGTAGAGGGTGAGTGCTGCTGGGAGCAGTGTTGCTTGCGGACTGCAAGTGTTGTGGTGCAGTGGGTTTCTGCACTGGTTACACACAAGCTGAGGGGTTCAGTGAGGTGTGGGTTTACTGCTGGGAGCAGTTTGTAACTTGCTGGGAGCAAGGGTTGTAAACTGATCTTGTGATCTGTTTTAGTGGAAATCTTTGCTAGTTTGCAAAGGACTGGACGTAGCCCTTGAGGAAGGGTGAACCAGTATAAAAATTCTGTGTTCTTGCTCTTCTCCCTACTCTTCTTGATTGTTTTTATTCACTGCTGCCATCTTTAAAATTAACTGGATTAAAATTAGTTCATTCTGTTATTCATACTCTGAACATCTGTTTGCATAATCAACTGTGATTCTGGATTGTGTTTAATCTACTGGAGTGTGTTTAAACATCTTAAATCTAGGTTAAATCATTTTCACACTGCAAACTGTTTTCTGGGTTTAACTGAATTCTGGGTTTAAGTCTGATATATTCCGCTGTACACAATCGATTGTTTACCTGACAGTTCAGAATTACACAGTCAATCGATTGAATAAAGAATTTTCATTCTCTACTTCAAGAATAAATCAGATTTGCGAAAAGTTTTCAAAGTTCAATTCACCCCCCTCTTGAACTCGGTCTAAACCTTATTTTATAGTTGTTAGTGAGAACCGCATTCGTATCCCGCATACCATCGCAATTGTTTCAACAACCGCCTTTGTATCTTCCTGCAAAATAATTTAAAAATTATTTGACAAATACCATCGTGGTTGTTAAACAACCGCGATGGTATCTCCCTACAATTTTTCAATTTTAAATATTTGTGTGTCTTACCATCGCGGTTCTCACTCCAACCGCGGTGGTATCTCCTGCAACGTTAATACAATTTTGGTTGTTGTGGATAACCACGGTAGGCACTTAATTTCAAAAATGTCACCACATTGTTTTTAATTGTGGTTCCCTCTTAATAGCATTGATATCTTACTGTGAAATGTGTGTTTTCTACTAGTGTGTGGATTAATAGATTCATATGACTACGCTATGGTGTGGAAAAAAACCGATTAGACCAGATCATGTGGGTTAAAGGATTCATATAACTGCGCTATGGTGTGAAAAAGAACCGATCAGACCAGATCATGTGAGTTAAAGGCTTCATATGATCGTGTTGTGATGTGAAAAAGAATCGGTCAGACCGGATCATATGGATTAAGTTTATATGACTGCACTACGTTGTGAAAAAGAACCGACTAGACTAAATCATATGGATTGAAATGTGTATATGACTGCATTACAGTGTGAAAAAAAAAACCAGTCAGACCAAATCATATGGGTTGACAAGTTAACATGATTGTGTACGGTGTGAAAAAAGAACCGGTTAGACCAAATCATATGGATTAACTGTGTCACCAGAGTGTGATGTGTTAATGATAATGTGATGTATGAGATGAATTATAAAAGCTTGATTTGTTGTTGTTTGGTTGAGATAGAAATTTAATTTATGAAAATACATTTTTTTTAAACACTCTAGCTTTCCCTTCTTTTTGTGTGGCGTTTGTTTTGTTTTTAAATTTGCAATGATCGTATAATACACATGAGTAGAGGATTTGACAGGTGGTGTGAGTTCCTCGTAAATTGATGGAGAAGCTTTATTTTATTTTATTTTATTTTGTGATTGTACAAAGATATCTTTAATAAATTCTATGTGGAAAAGTATAGTTTAAAATATATGATGAATGTATGAATATTTATACTTAGGTTTATTATATAATTTCTATGAAATAAAGTTCCAAATACATGAAAAATATGGGATCTTACATCTATCTGAACTAAACTACAACGCATGTATACTACAATCATAAATGGTCTACAAGAACTTCATAATCAACTTCTCATAATATGAAATATATTGACTCGCATATAAATACACTTGACTCTACTTCCGGAAGACTCGTGCATAGACCCAAAGTTCATACACCTTCGGTTGTACGTTCCACACCACTCATTAATCATGGAACTCAATAACTATGAATTCAAACATCACCCCTCAATCATATAAATTCATTGATCCATTCTATAACAGGGTTAATCCATATGGTATTTTTTTGACTGGTTATATTTCAAACCCCAATCACCTAGTCTAAACCTCCATCGACTCTCAATAATTAGTAATCTTCATCTATATGTTTCAATATACTAGTACAGTCTAGATTACCTCCTTGTTAAGCAAATCCTTAGACAATGCACATCCAAAATAGTTTCAACATGTGTATTTTCTTTCATGAAAATACTGTCTCAATCACCTGCCACATATTTAATATCATGCATATTTACTTTCCACTCTTACATCGACTCACCTTTATACTCAAATATTCATCTGTTTTCAATTCATATCTTTATTCAATTTCAAACTCAATCAAAGTTTATCAAAACTTCATAATATTCAATATTAGCCATTATTATAGCACTCATAGATTGATCATTTTACATAGAACATTCAAGGATGTATAAAGACTATAAAGGCTCATTAAAAACTAGTTCAAAAAGTCATATATCGTGAAAATAAGAGTAAAACTTCAAAACAGGACTGCGTTCGCCGCATTAGGAGTGGCGCTCAACATTGAAAATCCCGAGAGCTAATGCTCGAGAATTGCGCTCGATGCACAAAACCTGCACCCCGTACCCTAAGCATGAGCCCGTTGTCGCTACAGCAGAGATCAAATCTCTCAAAATGCACCTGGCACATCTGGTATGACGCTGATGTTACTACATAATCAAAAATTCCACTTTTCTTACCTAACTCAATTGCGTATAATAATAAGTTCTTGTTCATCCAACTTCTTCAAAACTAACCATTTACCAAAATTTTTTATCATCAAATGACTTACTTAACTTCATTACAATCTATCTCTATCAAGTTTCATTTAGAACATTCATTGACATCTTATCAAAATATAGATCATCAAATTTTTTAAATCTACTATTTATACAACTTTCACAATTCTTATTAAATCAAAACATTTCAACATCTAAATCAACATTTCAAGCAAAACAATCCAAATAATAATCATTTAAGTCTAATTCATCAACAATCTCAACAAGTGTAACCACTGAAGTCTATAATTAAATCATCATCACATTTAAGTCTTTTAACCATTAAAATCAATCTACATACTTATAAAATACCAATTTCCTACATCATAATCAAAATACTTTCCTACATTATAATCAAAATAAAGATAAAATCAGTAAATCCAACTAAATCAAATTCATTTCAGTGATCAATTCAGACCTGCAAGAAAACTTGAAAGTGGTGAAAGCACCTTCACATTCATGTCTTTTGGCCTAGGGTTCTATTGAGATAAAATTAACTTATATATAAAACATAAAGTATAGTTTCCCTTACTTGAATTGAAGTAGAAACAATCATATAGTTCCAATTCTTAAGAAATAATAGGGATAGCCTAGCGTGTACCAAAGAGTCTTAATCAATGACCAAAACAAATCATTAGAACTATTAACTAATATAAACTAATCTTGAGGATAAAAAGTCATATGCAATGAAAATCTACCTAGGTTAAAAAAAACTTACAACCTAACTCAAAGAAACAAGGAATATAATTCAACTTACTCAAATCAAATTTTTGATCAAACAATTATATTCTAAATATTTTCATAAGTCTAACAATAAACTTTGATCATATGATAAAAAAAATTATCAGAATTTTAAAAAAAAGTCACAAGGAAAAAAAAACTTTTCTTAAAAAAATTGGTTTATAACTAAAGTTTCTATTTAGATAATTTTTTTATTTTAATAATAAAATATCCAAGCATTATTTTAATTTTACTACTTCTATTTTAAAGTTGTTTTCTCTTACAAATAATTCTAACGAGAAAATATTCATAAAAATTAACAATAAAACGTAGTTGAACAATTTTATGTCATTGCGAGTAAATGAAACAATTTTGTTTTTAAATGTTTGAGTTACTCAATTTATTTCTTCAAAAAGTAAATATTTCTTTTAATTTTAAATGTGTAAAATAGTTTGAGAGTATTTCGTTAATATTAAAATATAATTGTAAGGATGGGTATGACAGTAAATTAAGGTCTATTTATTTATTAGTTTATAACATTAGAAATCAATCTGATTTTTTTTTTACGTATATGAAGACTAAATCAATTTTTTATTCCCTCAAAGATTAAACTGGCATTGTGTCATGTTCAAATAAGAAAAATGATCATTTATCTATGTAATTTTGATTTTTATATTTTGCATACTTTTTAATTTTGGTATTTTTTTCTATAATTTTAGTCCTTTCAATTTATTTAGTAACAAAGACATACTACTATTCTCAATAAAGTAAAAAAAACAAAAGCATCTATATCATCTACTTTTTAATCTCACTGTATAAACCCAAAATAAATAAATAAAGATAAGTAAATTGAAGATTAAATAAAGTTATGTATAATTAAAAATTTCGGACTAAAATTAAAGTGAAATTTAAGGTTAAAATTTTAGATAATTAAAAATTAAGATTGTAAAAAAAATTTAAATATTAAAACTGTGAATTTCTTAAAATATAGGAATAATTTATTATTTTAAGTTTTTTAATCATAACTTTTGTGTTTGGGTCGGTGGGAACGAGAGGGTGTATTCATTGAACGTGGAGCGTACTAAAGAAGTTTCACGTGGCCCTCGCGCTCAGAGGTTGCCGGAAATGATGTGCCATAAATTATGTCAGACCACCATTACGTGAATGTGTGAGTGAGGTGTGGATAAGCTTCAACATTTTTTTTTTACGAAAATGTAAAGAGAAAAGAGGTATATGAAATAAACATATTAAATTTTTGTTTCTCATTGGAGACGGAAAACAGAAAATATTCATTTTATAATTCAGAAGAATAAACTTTTCCCACAGAATTCGCATCAAATAAGTGAAAAATGATCCCTTTTATATAATTTATTTTAGTAATTTAGAAATTAAACGATTTTTATAACAAAAAGTAGAAAATAAGAGAATGTTTTATCTTAATAAAAATAGTGAAGTAGTTTTTCATTAATCATATATTTTATCAAAATTAAATGTGCGTAATTCGATTTTTTTAAAAATTAAGCATATTAAAATTATTCAATTTCTATTTTATCTGAATAAATATAAAAGAAATTGAAATGAGGATAAAAAGTTTCTCCTAAATTAAACTATTTTTTTAAATATTGAATAAATAATAAATGCATAAACATAAAAATGTTAAACTACAACAAAATATTGAAATTAATAAATGATTAAAAACATAAGCTTAAAATTAAAAATTTAATAATTAACCTCTATCAAAAAATAAATAAAAAGATAAATTTTAAATTACATTATACCAATAAGTTTTTTAATATTATGTAGATTTATAAAAATATTGTTTTACTCAGTTATTATTCATTTCCACATTACATAACTAAAACTTCAAATTGATTTATAAAATTCATGGTAGATATAGTATAAAACCTAACATTATTGACATCTCAAGTTTTAATAATTATTTATCATCTTATAAAATATAATATAAAGAAAAACAAATAAATAAACATAGTGGATTAAGTCAAAATTTATATCAGAAAAATAAGAAATAAGAAAACTTTTAACAACTAAGTATACTAAAATATATGGAGTAACTAAAATAAAAATAGAAGGCAATTTATCAATAAATAAATCTATTAGAGAGTCCAAGAGAGGCAAGTTTATCATCACAATATTACATTTCCTAAAAATGTAAGAAACTTTAAACTCAAAATCATTATAAAGAGAATACATTTCTTCTATCTATTCTCAATAAACCAAGAGACAACTTGAGTAGAAGAGAAGGTAAGATAAATCAAGAAGAAATCACACTCATAGCATAAAACTTTCTAGGGAAAGTTTGATGAAATAAGGGATGTAAGAACGATTGAAGGAGGTGATACCAACTTTTTAGGGTTCTTTAAGACTTTTACAAGAAGCAACTCAAAGAGAGAAACTTGATAATAAGCTGAAAATTTTTCAGCAATTCATTGAGGTAAATCAAGCTTACAAGAGATGTTTCTGCACCTCTTATTTATAGAAAGGAAGATGAACAAGTAACTTCTCATGCAAGCTAACTAGGTAGCGTGTAGAAGAAGCTAGGTTTAGAAACCCTAGCTTGTATCACACACTAGGTTTGGGTAACCTAGCATATGAGGCAAGCTTCTCCTAAACCCTAGGCACCTTCACTATCCAATAAGGAAGTGCCGCATGGCATCCATATGAGATGTAAGTATAACTCTAACCTAGGTGTCTTTATAAACGCTAAGGCACCTAGGGTTTATTTGCAAGAAGAAAAATTTTCCTATGCTAATTTTTATAATTTATCAAATGGTCCTCAAAGCTCAAGATAGTCAACATCTTCATCTGTCTGACTCTTCACTGGCTTCAAGGTGTTTGATCATAGTTCTTGTGACTAGACCATGTCTAGGCCTTCTTCCATCACTAAGCATCTAAGATGTTCTCCCTAGCACAACATCATAAAGATCTCTAATACCAGGCCACATGGAGGAGGAGCGAAAGATAAGAACTTTTCTATACTTGGATTTAAGGAACTTGAATTTCATGAACAACTTCCAAATTGCATGGAGGAGGAGCGAAAGATAAGAACATTTTTAATTCTCCTATCAAAGGTGCTAAAGTTATCAATAGTATAAATATTACTCTTAGAATGGTTGATATATTGACCAAAAAATAAGCCATATAGGTTAAGAAATTGCACCAACCTTTTGAGAGAGTTATTGTTAGTCCTGCAAAAAATAAAGATATCATCAACATAAAAGATATATGCGAAGGAGTAGGAAAACCTCTTGCCCCAACCATGTTTATAATCTTTTGCTGAAGACCATGTGAGCAATGCCTCTACTAAGGACCTCTTTAGTAATATAAAAAAGCAAAGGGGAAAGGAGATCTCCCTTCATCACCCCTTGTTACAAGAAAAAAGCTCACTAGATCGCCATTGATTCTGATAGAGGTCATAGCAGACTTAAGGTAATATGAATCCAACTAGCACAAGTTGGATGAAAACCAAACTGGATGAGAATCTGCTACAAGAAATCCCAATTCAATGTATCAAAGGCTTTCTTAATATCAACCAGGCAAAATTACCTCCTTTATACTTTTTAAACAACAAATTGATATCTTCAGAGGCAATTTAAATTTAGTCTTAGATATGTCTTTCCTAAACAAAACCATATTGGTTATGGGAGATAATTTGGACAACAACAGAGGCAAGCCTATCTAACAAAATTTTAGAGATAATCTTGAACCTAAATTTGGCCAACGCAATAGGCCTAAAATCCTTAATATACTCAGGACCATGCACTTTAGGAATCAAGGAGCCCACATTGCAATTCATCCCTAATAGGATCTAGTTTGAGTAAAAAATTATTGCACAACCTTCCAAAAGTCCTCACCCACAAAATCCTAGAATGTATGATGAAAGGATCCACTATAACCATCTCGACCTGGAGAGCTACTAACATTAAGATTGAAGACAATATGTTTGATCTCAAGCAATAAGGACACTTCACCAATATAATGTTATCTTCACTTGAAACAATAGAAGGAATTGCCAAACTCAAGAAAATGTAGGTTAAAATTTTGTGTTTAGAGAATTATGATATAAATAGTGTAATACAAAGGTGATTTTCAGCCCTAAACAATAACTAAACTTCTATAAATGATATCCTAATTATGAAGATAATAACATAATCATATAATTACAATTGTACAATCTCACACATTTTGATTGTCTAATAGATTAGATATTCTGTCAGAATATTCTGCTAATAATAGCAAATATTTTGTATTAATATTCCAACAATTATTTCTATTGACATAATATTTCAAAAATTAATTCATAATATTCCAATAATTAATTTCATAATATTCTAACAATTAATTCCATTGACAACAATATATTTGGCAATAAAGTCACACATAGAAGCATTAGATGAAGAATTTGTCCTAGTATCATAATAAAGCTCCTTGTAGAAAGCAATGATGTGATCTTCAGTGAGCTTAGGATCCTCAGAATAATGTCATTCGCGACCAACTTGTGATACTATCAACATTATTTTTTTTTCTTCACAACCATAAAAAAAGAGGTATTCTTATCCCCATCATTAAACCACATCATCTTAGTCTTCTCTTTTCAAAAAATATGGTAACAATGAAGAGCTTGTTCCAGATCATCCTTAACTTACTTCTCTTTTACTAGAAGAACATTTAACTCACTTGGGGGCGGGGTGTGCTAGGGGTGGGGGAGGGTGGGGGAGGGAGTTGTTCTATCCAACTCCAGCTGAATGTGAGACAATGCTTGCTTTAGAGCATCAATCACATAATGAATGTTACTAAAGACAAAATTATTTCAATCTTTTAAAACCAACTTCAACCTTTGCAACTTCTTTTGTAGCACAAGCATAGGAGAGCCACTCAAGAGAAGATCTAAGAACTTTTAATAATTTACAAGAGGAATATTACAACCACATCTTTAGAAACCTAGAAGGAGCACCCGTGTGCCTAGAAGTAGCATTAGAGAGTGGCTAGTAGTAGGGTATGATTTGAGTAATCTATGATCAACATTTTGTATCTACAAGAATTTTATTCAATCATGCAATCCAAATGCACAAAGCCTTATCCAGCTTTTTATCAATCCTAAAATGGTTAGGCCTACCATTGCTCCAAATGAAAGAAGGGATAGAGAAAGGCATAGCGTGAAGCTTGTTGAACCGAGTGCTCACCACTAGGCCAAAAACTATAGTCATTAACCAGTGCTCAACTCTTTCTACTAAAGAGAGTAGCAACCAAAGTGCCACGATTGGATTGTGACTTGACCCACCTGACCTCCGTCACGGGACAATTGATGTCATCCACAATAATCTCCCCTTCAGCAACTGTCCCACTGGGAATCAAACTCTTTGATTATGACTCGACCCACATGGCTTATGCCACAAGACAATTTTGAAACCTGTAACAATCTCTTCCTGAACAATTGTCCCACTAGGAATCAAACTCGTGACCTTGGATTTGATACCAATTATTGGATTTAACAGTTACCACTAGGCCAAAAGATATAGCCATTAGCCAGGGCACAACTATTTCTACTGAAGAGCATAACAATCCAAGCGTCACGATTGGATTTTGACTTAGCCCACTGATATGTATTTATTTTAACCATTTTCCTAATTCATAGTGATAAGAATAATGACAAGTTTTGGACCATTTTACTGTATTTGGGCTTATTGGTCCTCAATTGAAAGTTTGACTCAATTTGATGAAATTTTCAGAAATTTTCCATACTTGAGCGTGTTTTGTATTTTGTCCATAACTTTAGCTAAAGACCTCGAATTAACTTGATCGTTATATCATTTTGTAGATAACTCAAAGATCTACAAACGTTGTGAGAGGGCCCAACACCAAATTCGAATGGTAAAGTGGATAAAATCAACCTTGAATTTGACATACGGAATCTAGACAACACTTTGAGCGAAAATATTCAATTGAGGACAACTTAGTCATTTCATCCCAAATGAGTTGGGATCAAAACTGTGCCTTTTTGGTTTATTAGGGTAATGTACAAGTGGCTTGGGCTACCTTATCAAAAACAATTTTGAATACTGTAATGACTAGTGTAGGGCAGCCACCAACAATGGATTTGAGAAAATTTTTTAATGCAGTTTGACTTGCTTATTTCTTCTTGACTCGTTCTTCGTTTTGACAAATTTATTTTCGTGTTGGCTCGCTTATGCATTTTACCTTTGGCTATTATTCGTGTTCATTCCACCATGAGTGGCTAAAGTTTTTACTAAATCCGGTCCCTAGAGGTTCTCCCATTTCCGTCTATCCCTAGGTTTGTGTTTTGTGTTGTTTTTCTGCAATTACCTACTCATTTTCTATTTTAATTCAATTTTTGAATTTAATGGTTGGATTGAATTTGTAAATGATTGAATACAGTTCGATTGGAACCGGGATCACGACGGAGCGATCAAAAAGTTATTTTAAAAAAATATTTAAATAGAGTTTGGAGTCGCCACCATAGTTTATTATGGAAAACCATAGAAAAACCAAAAATAAAAATGTCTACGAACCAGATTTAAAGATTCGGGAGTCGGTTACGTGTGGGGAAGGTATTAGCACTCCCACAACGCCCGTTCTAAGACGGCACCCTTAATCAAATGAATAAAAATAAGTGTGGTTTTAAAAATATCATTTTTCCCAAATAATAGCAATAATAATGAGACTAACAAACAAATATATAAAAAAACAAAACAAACAAGAAAACATGCTTATAAAAATCATAACAATAAATAACAATTAGGCAGATAAAAATAAAAAACAAAAATAAAACAAACAAACATATATATTTTTTATTTATTTGGACCCGACAAGGCTTGATCTTGGTCCTACGTATCTCTATACATGATAGAAAGTCAGGGTACACGTAGTTCTATTTTAAGAATTTTGTTTGTGATATTTGATATCTGGTTATATTTTTTCATTTTTAAAACTTTTTTCGTTTTTTCATTGAAATTAAATATTTTTATTATTTTTTTAAATGCTTTGTTTATTATTATTATTATTTAATTATTTTTGAAATTATTTAGAATATAATATTTTTATTTTTTTAAAAAAATGTTTGTTAATAAAAATATTTTTTTTCTTTTAATTCTTCTACCTAACCCACTTTTATTTATGTTAAAGGAAAGGAAAAAAAATACAAATATACATATAAACATATAAACATAATTAAAATAAAATAAAACTTGATATTCATTATTTATGTGACATGGAACACCAGTACCACACGCTACTCCCTTTGTTCATAACTTCAATATATATATATA
>Ga0209489_110147_pt1 | contig 10906 bp, 2 predicted proteins | sample SiratrowhiteBW_FD_187527 | JGI IMG/M metagenome (GOLD analysis project Ga0209489, IMG submission 187527) | Root nodule microbial communities of legume samples collected from California, USA - Siratro white BW (SPAdes) (version 2) | ecosystem: Host-associated > Plants > Roots > Nodule | place: USA...
ACGATGAAATTGCTGCTGATCTGAAGGAGCACGTGATCAAGCCTGTGATTCCCGAGAAGTACCTTGATGAGAAGACCATTTTCCACTTGAACCCCTCTGGCCGTTTTGTCATTGGTGGTCCTCATGGTGATGCCGGTCTTACTGGCAGGAAAATCATCATTGATACCTATGGAGGATGGGGTGCTCATGGTGGTGGTGCCTTCTCTGGAAAGGACCCTACCAAGGTTGATAGGAGTGGTGCTTACATTGTGAGGCAGGCTGCGAAGAGCATTGTGGCCAGTGGACTAGCCAGGAGATGCATTGTGCAAGTGTCTTATGCTATTGGTGTGCCTGAGCCTTTGTCCGTTTTCGTTGACACCTGTGGGACTGGAAAGATTCCTGACAAGGAGATCCTGAACGTTGTGAAGGAGAACTTTGACTTCAGGCCTGGTATGATTTCCATCAACCTTGATCTGAAGAGGGGTGGAAATAGCAGGTTCTTGAAGACTGCTGCATATGGACACTTTGGAAGAGAGGACCCTGACTTCACATGGGAAGTGGCCAAGCCCCTCAAGTGGGAAAAGGCCTAAGCAATTCATTCCACCGCTCTGTGCTGGGAGTTTTTTTTGAGAGTTGCTCATGTGATAGCTAATATTCAAAACTTTGTGTCCCTTGATGTATGCCCTTCTTCCTCCTCCTCTGTTCTCCTATTTTGTTTCTTATGTGTACTTCATTTATAATTTTTTACATTATCAATTAAAAAAAGTGTACTCTGTATGCTCAACCAATGTATCTCTTGATGCCATATAAAAATGATACTATCCATTAGTGTATCAATGCCAGTCACATGCATTTAATATTGGTTCTCGTACTTCCAAAAGACTCTTGCAAATTTGGAAAGAGGACAAATTGTAGGCTAATGTGCATCGAATACACAAAACTAAAACTAAGGTTTGAGAGTATCCACAACCAATAAATTCAACTAAGTTCATTTTTTCTATTTTTATAATAATATTTCACACTTTCCTACCCTGTCACCTTATATTCTTTTGTTTAAACAATTCGATTAATCTTCACTCTAATTAGAATTTCTCAAGTAGATTCCACAATATAAATATTGAAATATTTTAGTATCGTATATGTTCCTGGTGACTTTTTTTAAGAGGATCAGTTGTTATTGCAAACAATTCATTTAAATTAGGTCCCATCATTTAAGAGCGGACATATGGTTGGCTTTCCTTAGACCAGATAGACTTGGCAAAAGGAAAATTGCTTCAGTTCTTGCAGGGACTATCTTTGGAAACGCTGAAAACCTAATCTTCGTGGATCTGGGCTTGCAGGACACTTATTACCCATTATACTCAGTTTTTGAATGCCAAAAGTCACACGTTGTTATGACGGGCTTAGGAGGAACACAATTGTGGACTATATTGCTGGAGAATTGAGTAAAAAAAACCCCATTCCGTTGTCTTTCTTGCAAATGTAGATAAAGCTGATTTTCTAGGGCAGACTAGTCTGTTGCAGGAAATTCCAGATTCGCATGGAAGTGCTATTAGCATCAATAAGACAATCTTTTTGCAGCCTCAACTGTCTGTAAAGGTAGTGGTTATTTGGTTTCAATGAGTCTATAAGATGTTTTCGGAGGAAAGAATCCTTAAGGCCAAAACATGTCTAATATCAAGGTTGTACCTAGAAAAGGTTTTTCCGAGTCATCATCTCTGAACAAAAGAAATCAGACTTGATTAGTGAGTCCAAGGAGGGAATAAGCAAGATGCAGAGACAGGACAGTGAGTCATCTGGATCCTATCTCCGATCTAAACATGCCTGTAGTTAATCTGATAATTTTAAAGCCTTTTAAGGAAATAAAGAACAATAGATGTAAAATTTAACCAAAATAAATGTGTTAGGATGATATATTATGAGTTGAACTCTCACAGTATAAATGGGTAAAGATGAAATACATAACAAGAAAAACCTTACAAATATATTTTCTTAACGTTTCTAATTGAATATATTGTCTGGATGTCTTATATAAAATTTGTTGAGTTATTAGTATCTTGTATAAACCTTTAATAAGAGTCTGGTTGTCAAATTAAATTAATTATGATATGTCATTTTATATAGCTTTATTTTATTTTATTATTTTCACAAACAAATTTCACGTCCTTTTTTTTTCTTGTATCAACTTGGCAGGGACATGTGAATAATAATTATTGTCCAGAAAAAACTATGAAGCCGAAAATAAATTGTAGTTGGCATGGCCCTATGTAAGAATTATGACAGTTTGTGGTTGCTTGGTTTTTGTAAGACAAGGATGAGACATATGCATATTTTCATTAACTCTAAGCCAAAACCGAATATTGGCATTCCATGTGAATTATTTCTCCAACTTAATAATATTCATTACACGTTAGAGGTGTGGGATACTACCATTCCTATCATCATCAATCTTAAAGTAACGACTATTTCATAAATTTCTATAATTTAAATTCGAATTCTAAAATACCCATTAAATTATTTTATGTCTATTTCATTTTGAAAAAGGAAAAAAAATCCAAGTATTCTGATTAAAAATGAATACTCCCAAATGGAAACAAAATAACGATCTGGAATAAATATTAAACAGATATTTTTCTTAATGAATATTTACAAACAATTTAAAACTATATTTTATTTAATTTTATATTTAAAAATAATTTAATATTTTATTTAATTATTTTAAAAAAATATCCACCGATTTCTAATAAATATCATGATAGGTAACCAGATAAATTCTCTTCCACAGAAATAATTAACGATTACCCTACATTCCCCACAAGTTCTTGTTACATTATCTAATTTGAAAAAGCTTCATTTAATATAACTAGAAAAATGCATTGGTTAAAATCAAGAATATTATAATTAATTTTTTGTGCGGCACTAATTATTACTAGGGGCCTTCAACATCACCAGCTATTTTGTTTAAGAATCACATAAATTTGAAATCGTAAACTACAAGTTTCATGTTTGACAAATACAAAAGCAAGATCCTTTATATGTAACCACATTGAAGATTTTGTCCCTAGTACTTTGATGGTTCCACGATGTTGTTGCACCTACTTTTCTTACGACATGTTTCCTTGGATGCTCAACGTATCTTTATATTTTGAGGTAAAATTAAAAAGAGTAACTGTTTTTTTAGATTATTTTAAAAAAATGAAGTTATTAATGGTACAAATTTCAAAAAGAAGATTACTACACTTGATTAACCATCTTAATATGAATATACTTCTATAACAAAGTTTTATTAGAATAAAAAATAAACAATTTTTCTCAAATCAATTATAATAGAAATAATTAAGTTATTGATAAAAAAAAAATTTAAGAAACCACGACTTCATTTATTGCCTTATCCTACATTCCATCATCTTAAAATAGAAAAAAATATAAATTTATTAAATTTAATATTAAATGGTCTATTCCATTAGATCATTTAATATATAGTTGTATGAGTCTAGTAGGTTAGATCATCTAAATTACTTAATATAATAGATTGTTCGACTTATTTGGTTTGGACTTGTATTTCTTTATTTTGCTAAATTTTTCATGCTTATATATTGTAAAATATTAATAGTCTTTTTATACTTTTTGTTATTCGTCGTCTTTTCTTATATTTTTCTTTGACTTATTTATCCTATGTCTATATCTATTATGATATTAGAGGGAGTTAATCATGCTGTGCTCTAATTGTTTCTAATATTTACTTCCTTCATTTTTTTCATAATATTATTTTTTTTATTCCAGTTTTTATGAACATTAATAATATTAATATGGATGTGGGATATAATCCATCAAGTCTATTCTATCTACACTTAAGAGAAAATCCTATAATAATTTTCATTACTTTACAATTAAATGGGATAAACTATTAGCTTTAGAGCACATTGTTATCCAATGATAAAATAAAATTCATCGATGATATTATTACTCAATCAACTTTAAATATTCAATTTTTTATGTTTAAAAGTATTATAATATAATGATAATCTCTTGAATTACGCAAACTTTATCTTTATGGATTAAACAAAACATGATTTACATTGATAATATCCAAAAACTCTAAAAAGAATTAAGAGAAAGATTTTTCAAAAGTAATATTTTCATATATCAACACGTAAGCACCTTATAATATTTGTCTAATATGTTGAAAACAATGAAGAGGATTTTTAAAATTTAAAATTTACATTGGTATGTATATATATATATATATATATATATATATATATATATATATATATATATATATATATATATATAATTATTTGTTGTTGAAATTGAGAGGTAGCTGTGCAACAAATTTGAAACAACGGGACAGAGGGCATGGGCTAACTTAATAGAGTGATTGTATTGTGCTTTCACAAAATTAATTTAAACACTAATTAATTTTTAATTAGAAATCACGAGTCAAGAAGTACCAATACTATGGTCTGAAAAATATGTCTTTCTCACACCTTCAGCTGGTTTAGTTTAAATTTTTATTACATAATTATCTAAACTAATATAAAAAATAATTTTTATTTTTAATTTAATATAAAATTTTAATAAAACTAAATAAATATTTTACTGTTTAGTTTGGTCAATTTTTATGATTTTTATTACTGTATAATACTTGTAAAACATTTATTTATAGAAATTTTGTTAAATATTTCTTAACGAAAAATCTTCCATTAAAAATATATCTTATGAATTATATATATAATTATTGTTATATTTATAATTTTAATTACTCTTATATTTATAATTAAATTATATAGGTAAAAGATTTGAACTTTTATTATTAGAATTGTAAGTAAACTAAAGCTTTGAAATGGTTTTAGTTATTAATTAATTTTAAATATATAAATTTTTATTTAAATGCAACATTTAAATACAATAAACGATTTAATGTAATTTTTATTTTCAATCTGAAACGAAAAAAAAAATTAAATATGTAACAAGACAATAAAAACAGTACCTTAGGAGTATGGGAGGTACTTGAAAGAGGACAAACAGAGTCATGTGAGTGGCAATAAAATCCACCGAGGATACTGTTGGGTCACATTTTTTGTTCATGTGGTTTGGTTTGTGATAGAGACACAATAGGATGGAGATCAACGGTGGAAATTTGCACACGTGTCACTGTGATTGACGATCAGGATCAGATACCATTTTTGCCCACTGAATGTTGCCTCCTTCATATGGGATGATAGTTACTCTTCTTTTATTTTACTTTTATATTTATTTTCATTTCATTTTCTCATCGAGTTCAACAAATAATATCTAGTGTTTAGTAACAACGGCTAAGTCACTATCGAATACTGTTTGAAATGTTACATTCTAAAATAAAAAAAGCATATTATAATTATAAATTATAATTTTTATCTAATGATAATGAAGGTATGATTAATAGTATAATTCCAATTATTACTAAAACAATTGTGGAAGAAAATAATTAATAATGTGTTACTAAGAGTTTGCAAATATTTAACATACGCGTAAACGAAAGGTTATAGATAATTAAACATAATTCGGCAAATTTACAACTCTGTTAGTCAAAAACAGACAGAAATAAGGTTCATTGCTAAAATATTTTATATAACATTTCTCACGTAAACATTATTAGTTTGATTGTGTGAAATAATTTAACATTATATTTTATATTTTTAATTGTTTTTTTTTTCACTTTACTCTTATTTAAATAAAATTATATTTTAACATTATTAAATACATATTAACCACTACCATTTTTAAACTCCAAAAAATGAGATTATCAAAATGAATTTTATCGCTGAGTTATTACTTAATTTTTACATGGTTCGAGGAATTGAAATACGAGACAAAAATAATATGGGTGTTTCTGTTTTCTAGCAAATTAAAACATATTTCGATAGTCTCCTTCACAATAATAATAATAATAAAAAGGTTAGGATAGATTTAAACCATATATCATTTTTATATTTAATATGTGAATATTAGTCAACCATTGTCCTATAGACTCTTACATTTTCATTTTTTTTTGTATTGTTGTGGTTTAGTCTTATTTTAACAGTTAGATCCGAATAATATTATTAGGATTTATTAAAGAAGATTGTCCTGTTTATCGTGAACAGGAGAAGAATCAAATATAATCAACACGTTAAATTGAGAGCTGTTTACAATAATATTACTGAATAAATTAATAAATAAAAAGTGTTAAAACAAGAAGATACAGTAGGATTAGTGATAAAATATATTGACATTATTTTGTCATGGAAAATTTGTTTTGATTTTAGCTTCCCGATAGAAAATACAAATAGTTTGAAAAGTAATAGTCAATGGTGCTGTCAATAAATAAATTGGTCAATGGTCAACATTAAAAGATTAGTTTTGTTTTAAAATTTATACACTATTCATAAATGTGAGTTGGTTTTTCTCAATATCATCCTAACAAGTCATAAGTCATCTAAAATGTGTCACGTAATTATGTAATGCATGTTCTCGGTGTTGTGAGTCAGACATTGTCTACCAGCTATACAATTGGCTGTTTTTTTTCTAAAGAGGTCAGGTTTTTTTTTTTATATCAGACAAAATTATTTAAATCAGTAGAATTATAATGGATGAAAAACAAATATTTTCAGTGTTTGTAATAACGTTTTGTTTAATTATTTAAAAAAATATCCACCTATATATAATAAATAAATGAAATTAGTTAAACATAATTTGGCAAATTTACAACTCTGTTAGTTAAAAACAGAATTAAGGTTCATTGCTAAAATATTTTATATAACATTTCTCTCATAAATATTATTAGTTTGATTGTGTGAAATAATTTATTAGTAATTAAGTTTAATATATGTTTATAACTGGTTTAATTTGAGATATATGTGTGATATGTGTAGGTTGGTTTTATATTTAAGTGGAACATTATAATTGTTATTTAAATTGAGGTGGAAATAATGCTCTAAGTGGCGTGGTTAAAAAAAGTGAGGCCTTGAAATTCCGACTTTTCCTTTGACTTAAAATAAATAAATAAACATGGGATGAGCTTAATAAATGTGAGATGAAAATAAAAAGTTTTGTCTTTTTTTTTTACTTAAAATAAAACATCAATTTCTCCTTTTCTTTTTTCTTTTTATTTTCTTCTTCGAGTTATTATTTTTTCTCTTTTAGTTGTCTCGTTTCATTGTTTTTTAATTATCCTTTTTCTTTCTAGACATGCATGCATGTTAGTATTGTAAAGAGAAAATTGAATTTTTGTTAGTTTGAGCTCATAAATAATTATTGCTTAGGATTTCAAGTTTTGAAATTATTAAGAGAAATTTAGTACTACAAGAAAAAAACTATTTAGAGACCAATATTTAGTTATTAAATAAAATGGTTATTAATTGTGACCAAAATAATTATCAAATTAAATTTTAGTTGCTAAATAACTACAAAATAGAAGTAATAATTGAATTTAGTGACCAATTAAGTCATATTGATATCTAATTAAGTTAGAGACTAATTTAGAATCTAATGTATAGGTCACTAAAACTTTGGTATCTAATGTTAGATACTAATTATTTGACTTAATTGGTCACTAAATTCAATTATTACTTCTATTTTGTAGTTATTTAGCAATCACAATATAGTTTGGTTACTATTTTAGTCACAATTAGTAACTATTTTTATTTGGTAGCTAAAAATTAGTCTTTAAACAATTTTTTTCTTGTAAGTGCTTTTAGTTTCATTCTATTCTTTCACTTTGTTTTATTTTTTTAATATATATATATATATATATATATATATATAATCCAAGGTATGAAAGATTAGTGTCAATCTAAATTTCTAGTTTAGGTTAAGAGTGTGAACTTAATATTATTTGCATGAAAGTTTTGTATGTGAAAATTTTGTAAATTAAATTGATATGATATTGTTAAATATGTTTTTCAAAAGCTTAACTGAATTGATATATTGTGGAGTAAATTGTAAGATTTAAGTAAGTTATACTTTTTCAGTGTGTTTGAAAATGAATCATATGAAAAATTTATGTTAGATTAAAGTACATGTGTGAAGCTTGATTTAATAATAGGTTAGATAAAAAATTTAACTTTAATATATACTTAGTAATTTAATTTAGTTATAAGCTTGGAGTTACAACATTAAACTGCAATAAGATTGAAAATCTTTTATTAGCTCAATAATAAAATTGGATTAAGTCATTAAGTTGTAATTAATTAGTGATCCATATGAATTTATAGTAATATTCAACTTTAAATATTATTTTGGAGTTAGAATTGTAATTTTGAAAAAACAAAATATTGAAATAGGGATGGTTACTTAGTGATAATATATAAGTTGTTTTACATTTTAAATCTTTATTACATTTCAGACTTAACTAAATTTACTTAAGTAATTTAAATTATGTTCAAACGAGACAAGGGTGAAGAACAAAATTTATGACCCTTAGTCCCTTATTGAAAGATGATTAAGTGTATGCTTAAAAAAGAAAGTATATTATTCAAACAACAACTCGTCATTTGAATGAGATAATAATCATATGTAATTTTTATTCTATTAAAATATATCACTTAAATAAGACGTTCTTTGTCAAAGTACATTCTTTTCTTTTTTTTCCCACTAAACTTATTTGTTTTAAAAGTATTTAAATAATTTAAATTATGGTATAGTAACCATTATCCTTGTATTATATATTTTAAATGTTTATTTTCACTTAAATTGCTTGTTATTTGTTAAATAATTCATATACGATGATATAATATTAGTTAAAAATTGTTTTTATTTGTTAAATAATTTAATATGTGATGACATAATATTAAGTGATGATGTAATATTAACTAAAATTACCTTTTATTTTTTAAATAATTTAATATGTGATGACATAATATTGAATGATGGTATAAAATTAGTTGAAAATTACTTGTTCTTTATTAAATAATTTAATATGTGATGACATAATATTCATTCTAACTTGTGACGTGGTTAATGATAAAATTTGTGAAAAGATAACTACCAGAATATAATATTATTATGAAATCTGTTAATGCATCATTCAAATTTGTTAATAAAAAATCAAGTAGATAGAAATGTGAGATGGTGAAAGGCTTATGTAACTCATAATTTCTATTTTACAGTCACCTGTATTAGATGAGTGTATGAAAAATTACTTTAAGATAAGGTGTAAAAATAAAATAATTAAATTGATAATTATTTAGAGGGTTAATTTAATACCATTAGTTAAATTGACAGATTATTCACACAATTACTATTTACCATTATTAAAACTGACATATTCATTCATAAAAATATTTCAGATTCTAAAATATAGAAAATATTATTTACTTATGTATAAATTATTGATACATTCATTTGATGATTATAATGACTTTCACGTGATTACTGTAATTATTAAATTAAAACACTTCACAAAATTAAATCAAACTTTATTGATTCTTTTTATGTAACTAAATTCTTTTTACACAAATAATGGAAACTGTTAATATTTAAAAAAAAGGAAATTTTGAAGTTCTTATTTCACTAAACATTAAAACGTAAAAAATTGATATAAAAAAATAGGAATTTATTAAATACGCCCACTGATTAAATTATATTATTATTAGTATGCTCATAGTTATTAAAAAATAAAATTGGTACATACGCAAAAAAAAAACCAAAAAATGTAAGAAAAATTGTAAATATTATTATTATTATTATCATCATTATTATACTATTTATTTATTTATAATACTATTGATTAATGATACATTCCATTGATAATTATTATTAATATATCACGTTATTGCTATTACAATATATATATATATATATATATGTATTTATTGTAATATGTGTTGCTAGCAATCTTAGTATAGAGAGAAGGAAATACTAAAAACATATTCTTTAAATACATTTTTAATGATTGAACTAAAAAGACGATATATCTCAGTTAAATTTATAATAAATTTTAAAGAATAAAAAATAGATTTAAGAAAGCGTGTAAAAGAATATAATGATGTCTAAGGAGCCAATAATGCAATATGTTACTCTTACTAAGGGTATTTCCGTCACTAAATTGTAGCATCCCACCCATTTTCCATATAAATGGCAACTTAGTGCTTGCATTTCACCCACCCTCGTTCAGACTCTCTCATTCTCTCTGCTCGTCTAATATTCAGGGTACTTTTCTTTTCGTCTCTTTCTTCAATGCTCTTATAATTTTCGTAGATACCCTTTCTCAATTTGGGATCTTGCCTTATGGCTCGATTTCCTTTGTTTTTTTTCTCTACTGCCTTTATCTCTGTTCCCCCAGAGGGGTTTTCACTGTTTCTTTAATTGCTGCGGAAACGCGTTAGCCTTTCAGATCTACTCCATAGCCAAGACAAACGGTCCTTCTCTAAAGATAGCTTGTGAAAGAAAAACCGCTTTTGGTGGATTTTGGTTTCTAATTAAACTTTGACGTTTTTCTTGCTTAGATATGGTTTGCTGAATACAGGGGTTTCTGTTAATTTTGAAGTTGTACATGCTTCTATGCATTATGCTTTTCTTATTGCATGTTTAATTTAAAACATTCTTAGTTAATTCTGTTGGCAAAACTGTCTGCTACTAAATATAGGCACTCTATTAGAGATTTGGTTTATCTTCTGCTAGATCCACTTCCTGCTGGTTAATTGCTTGTTTGTATGGTGAAAAAACAGCACTTTTGTCTTAAAAGCTTTTCTCTTGCTGGATATTATGCTAGTGTTTTGCTCCCTTTTGTGAATTTGCATTTGGGTTCTAACTGTAGGGTTGTGGTGCAGGTTTAAAAGTTTAAAGATGGCAGAGACATTTCTGTTTACCTCGGAGTCGGTGAACGAGGGACACCCAGACAAGCTCTGCGACCAAATATCGGATGCTGTTCTTGACGCCTGCCTTGAGCAAGATCCAGAGAGCA
>Ga0209489_110149_pt1 | contig 10906 bp, 1 predicted proteins | sample SiratrowhiteBW_FD_187527 | JGI IMG/M metagenome (GOLD analysis project Ga0209489, IMG submission 187527) | Root nodule microbial communities of legume samples collected from California, USA - Siratro white BW (SPAdes) (version 2) | ecosystem: Host-associated > Plants > Roots > Nodule | place: USA...
ATAGGTTATCAGATTTACAATCAAAGGACATCCCTAGATTCCTATCATTGAGTAGATCAAGAGTGTCCGATTAGATTCTTGAACAGAGTTAGGTTGCCTGTGACTTTAGGGTTTTTGAGTATCTCTACTCTATAGAGGTAAGGGAAGCTAGTTTGAATATTTTTAATAAATATTATAATTACTTTTTTTATTATATATGAATTTGAATTGAATGGAATGAATGTTTATGAATGGTATGATGTATAGTATCAATGTTTGTGAATGATGTGGTGTGTGATCGAGACATAGTATCTCCAGGAAAGGAGATACCCGTGTTGAGATTATTAGGATGTGCATTGTTTGGGGATTCTAAGGTGGTATCCTGACTCTACTGGTACATTGGATTCATATAGATGAAGTTTACCAGTTGGTGAAGAGTCGAAGGAGGTTCATATGGTCCTGTCCGAGGTTTGAAATATGAGCCCGATCGGAGTAGGACATATGGATTAATCCTGTGCATATGGGGTCCGAGGTTTGAAATATGAGCCCAATCGGAATAAACTGTTCGGAACAGTTAGGTGGTATATGACAGGTGCACACCTCTTGATGTCTAACTCAATGCACGGGTCTTCCGGAAGTAGAGAGTCTAGTGTAAGTGTTTGTGAGTCAGTGTATGTATGATGTGAGATGAATTATGAAAGATTGAATTGTTATTGTTTTGTTGAGATAGAAATTCAATTTATAAAAATATATATTGTTTTGAAAACTCTCTAGCTTACCCTTCTTTTTGTGTGTTGTTTGTTTTGTTTTTAAAACTGCGATGATCGTGTATATTACATGGGAGCAGAGGATTTGACAGGTGGTGGGAGTCCCCAGTAAATTGATGGAAAAGCTTTGTTTTATTTTATTTTATTTGTAATTTTTACGAAGATATTTTTATTAGATCTTTTGTGGAGAAGTATATTTTTAAATACATTATGAATGTATTGATTTTTATATTAAGATTTATTATATAATTCTTATCCAATAAAGTTCTTATTATATGAAAAATATGGGATGTTACATAAAGCATAACATAAAAAAAGACCAAAAAAACAAGATAATTTGTATAATATACAAAAAATAGGATTTCTATATACCGAATATTAATTTCAGACCAAAAATACATTACATATCCACACATGCCTACAAAACAAACATTGCTGACCGAAGGAACTAGAACATATATATTAATGATGATTTAGATTAATTTTATAAAAAATATTTATTAGTTTTTCTTTTTTTTGTATAAATACTATATGATGATATTTATTATGAGAAGGAAATGCATTTATTTACTTTAAGAGATGATATATAGACTGAAAAATATAATTAATATATCAGCTTATATTAATAAATTTAACTTCTATGATTCCCATCATTATTTTAACTTTATTCGTCATAAGCGTATAAAATATTTAAAAATAATTAAACATAAACATACATATATTATATATATAGAAAATTAAAGTAAAGCGAAGCTAATTTTATAATTACTTTTATCCTATATTTAAGTATCAAAAATTAATTCTTTCTCGTATTCTCCCAAATGTCATTCTATTCGTTATATTTCAAATTATGTTTATATTCCTCTAACTTGCTTTCTTTTCTTTTTCTTTTTTTTTTTTTAACTTGCTTTCGACTTGGTCTTGCTTGAGATATGAAGTGGTAGTCCAACTTTGATGGCTACGGTTGAGTTCGTGGTAAAGGGTCTCAAAAGGCTTCTTAATTAATATTATAAATGTTTTCACTAACTCCTCATATTTCTGTGTATGAACACTACATGGCTTAATTATGTTCATGAAGTTAGATGTGAGGGTATTGTTTTATGGAGGCAAATATATATTTTAAAAAAATCAAGGTTTTGGCTTATGATCATTAAGACCACTTGTTTTTTTTTTTTAAGAACATAAATTATGTTTATTTATCTTGAAATTTAATGAATAGTAAAAACCAACTGAAAAATGTACTAAAATATCTTTATTTCATGAGGAATCGACTTTATTTTCTACAGTTGAAGTCTTGTATCTCAACTTCCTTCATTGTTATCATTGATCTTCAGCATTTTGTTGATCGTTTACGTGGTTTTATTCTTTGAGAGTCTCATTAAGATTTCCTTAAAGAAATTGGAGGGAAAGATCTAGTTCTAGCTAGACGGAACTTATTTACTATATAATAATCCTAATTTTTTTATGACAGAGAGAAGAGTAAAATAATAGATATATAAAGAATATCTAAAGTCGTTTATACACTTTAAAAATTATGAAGTTGGATCCAAAAGCCAGTCTAAAAAGAGTATAAAAATCTCAAATTCTTGTACATAACCATATATAAAATCTAAAAATAATTAACCCAAGAATTGTTATGTTATTTATTTTCTTCTACAAATTGTAGAAACAACATTTCAATTTTCAGGGATCAACTTCTTACTACATATCTTTGGCTTCACAAGAAAAATAATAATAACAAAGATTTGGTAGCTGGTATATGGTTTTCCATAATATGATTTATATGCTTGTATATATTAAAGGCGATAAATTTAACCTCCGTGGTTAAATAAAAAAAAATGAATTAAGGAGAGCAAATCTTCATAGGAGAGGTGGCGGAATGGGGTCAAATCTCTGTTACGCACTAAGGAAGTTGAAACTATTCAGCATAGGTTTATTACTTGTGAGGTGGCACAACGACTGTGGGTAAAGTGTGATAAGTTATTAGGGATTTCATTGGTGAGAAGCATTGAAGTTGATAGTCATTTTTGTGGGTTTTTCTTAAGTTTTTTCCATGTTAAAGCCAATAAAGTTTGGAAAGGAATGTGTTGGCAGTAGCAAAGAAAATCTGAAACCATAGAAATAGGTTGATCTTTAATAATGGGAAGGTTGACGAGGTAAAGATCTTTGCACTAACACAAATAAATGCTTGAACTTGGGCTAAAGTTTAGTGGATTTAGAGTAGAAGGGTCATTTTCGAAATGGTTCATGAACACATTTAAGTTGTTAAAACAAATTTAGTAGAACGTTGGTTGTGATGGTACCTAGGAAGGATCATAGATAGTTAGTAGACTATGGGTAGGAAGGATATTGGTGCTTTTATTTGTGTAGGTTATATGGTGTGTAATAGAAAACCCAACAAGAGATTTTTGTTTGAAGAAGGAGCAGATTATATCTTCAAGAATTTGCGAGGTCATCCATTTGGAGGAGGTGCAAGATTCACGTGTCTTTGAAAGGTTGAAAGAATTCAAATACTTTGGGAGCAGTTAGTTGTTTGGCACTCTTATTTTTTTTACTTATATCTATATAGTTTATGGAGTGTTATTGTTGTAGTGTGTTTTTGACAATGGTAGATAGAATCTTTGATTGTATGCCAAATGCATTGCATGAACTTAGGCTTTTCACTCTAGTTTTGGATATTTGTGTGTGTAGGATTTGGATTTAGGATAGAAATATTTTTTTGTATTATGTTTTCGATATTAGGATTGGAACACCCTCTAAGTGCTTCTATTAATTTTATTTTTCGTTGTTAAAAAAATAAATGAATAAATAAAGGTTTTTGTTTTTATTAGTGATTTATGAATCTTATTTCTTGAAAATCTTCATTTTAACATAATATAAGTCTCTCTCACAATATTTTTTTTATGTAAATAAAACCATTATTTACATAATTATATAAGTATCTCACAACTGATATCAGTTTACACACCATCGACATATATAACATATACGTTCTTTTTTGCTGATAAAAAAAATATCACCTTCAATTAACGTCAAAACTGAGAAAGAGTATATAATGAAAGGCATTTATTTGTTCTTGTTTATATAATACTAAAAAATAAATAGTGTAAGGAATGTAGAAGGAGTGATGAATAAATATCAATATTAGGATAATGTCTTATTTCAATAAATGAATGTTACAACTTGTGTCGGATTATTGCAATTGAATAACTACAACAAACTGAGCATTTACTTTCTCTGGAAATTAACCAAGCATTTTTGCTAAGGTTGTTCCAAGCTAGTCGACCCAAAAAGAAAAAGAAAAGTTTATACATGTATTTGTAACAGTTGAAAGAAGGAGAACATAGAATTAGAGTATTAGCGTTGTGCATGGAGCATGCAAGGTTTTCACGTATGAACTGGATCGGGACTTGATACAACAGGAGAACCTCTTGGAAGCTTGAGCAACAGTTGATCCTGTAATGGTCTGGCTTCTCCAAATTGAGAAGACACAACCAGAAAGATCAATATCAGAAGCAGAACCATGAAGAGGATCCTTCTGTAACTGTATGACAAAGACATGTTTGTATGTAATATCTGTATGTGTTTGGATGGTGAAACAGAAAGTGATTGAGAGAGAAAATGAGAGATTGTGATGTGATATTGTGGAGGAAGCAGAATCACATACAAGTATTTATAGGGTTATTATTCACGCGGGTATGTGCCTTGACCTGAGTGATACGTGTCTCCATTAACCTGGTTTAGAAGAAGAAAAGTTCTGGGTTGACTCGGCATACGCTTTGAAGGTTCAAAACTCAAACTACAAAAGAGACCATTTAGAACATGTATTTATTGTATACTGCGATCTGATTTAATTATTATAAATTCTCATTATGGTTTGTAATTATTATATTTTTTTAAACTTTTATATTTAACTAAAAATCACTTAGAAAAATGTTACAAGAGTCAAATGTAAATTTGACATTTTGAGTTTTCATTTTATTAAGTAAAATTAATTTTTAAAAACAACTTTAGTAACTATTTTATTTAAGTGAGTTATAATAGATTTTATTGTCAAATGTTTTAACTATGATAACTAAATTTAACTCCTATTAATATTTAAGTAAAAAAAATGAGATATGTATATAACTAATTAATTCGCATATAATGCACCATATATGAATTGTTAATATGTAATATTAATTTATAAAACACCAATAAATGGAACTCACATTAATAAATCACCATTAATGTTATAAAATATATAAAGGGGAATCATGTTAATTTATGTGCCAATACTTGTGATACCTTTTACTAGTCCATTCATCTATAATAAATTGTGTACGTAGAAAATTGACTTTCTAACCATCATTTTAACTAAACAAATGATAGTGTATAGTCTGTTCTCATTGAAAAAGACTGGGGAAAATATTAATATTTTCCATTTATATTCTATAATATCATTTATGGTATTTGATAACAAATATATTAAGGAGATTGCTAATTAAGGGATTGAGATAAAAAAAAAGTTGTTATTATAATTATGGGAGAACACATAAAAAATAATGGAGAAACTTAAGGGTGCAAATCAATCCAGCTATTCGAACTCGAAATCACATATTAAAAACATTTTTTCAGTTACTGGATAACCATATAGCATTATAATGATAGATTTTAAAAAATAAATAAAGATTTTTTTATTAAAAAGTATTTAATTTTTAAATAAGTGAAAAAAACTGGAGTTCAAACATGATCTTTTTAACCAGTCAAGTCAAAGTTTTTAATTACATATTTCAACAAATACTTTAAACTTGAACGCCTATATATTTTTTCAACTTCATTGAACTCATTTACACAAATAAAATAAGAAAGCATAATATAAAAAACACAAAAAAAAACAAGATAATTTGTATAATATACAAAATATAATATTTCTATATACCGAATATTAATTTCAGACCAAAAATGCATTACATGTCCAGACATGCCTACAAAACAAATATTGCTGAAGTTCTTTTCGACCGAAGGAACTAGAACATATATTAATGATGATTTAGATTAATTTTATAAAAAAATGTTTATTAGTTTTTTTTTTCTATAAATACTATATGATAACTTTATAAAAAAAATATTTATTATAGTTTTTCTTTTTCTTTTTCTTATAAATACTATATGATGATATTTATTATGAGAAGGAAATTCATTTATTTTAAAAGATAATATATAGACTGAAAAATATAATTAACATATCAGCTTATATTAATAGTAATAACTTCGTCGTATGATTCCCATAATTATTTTAATTTTATTCGTCGTAAGCGTATGGAATATTTAAAAATTATTAAACATTTTTTTGCCCTAAACCTAAACACACACATAATATATATATATATATATATATATATATAGAGAGAGAGAGAGAGAGAGAGAGAGATAGAAAATTAAAGTAAAGCGAAGCTAATTTTATAATTACTTTTATCCTATATTTAAGTATCAAAAATTAATTCTTTCTCGTATCCTCCCAAATTTTCTTCTATTCGTTATATTTCAAATTCTGTTTATAGTCCTCTAACTTGCGTTCGACTTGGTCTTGCTTGAGACATGAAGTGGTAGTCAAACTTTGATGGCTACAGTTGAGTTCGTGGTAAAGGGTCTGGAAAGGCTTCTTAATTAATATTATAAATGTTTACACACACTCCTCATATTTCTGTGTATGAACACTACTACATGGCTTAATTATGTTCATGAAGTTAGATGTGAGGGTATTGTTTTATGGAGGCAAATATATATGTTAAAAAAATCAAGGTTTTGGCTTATGATCATTAAGACCACTTTTTTTTTTTTCTTTTTAATAGGAACATAAAATATGTTTATTTCTCTGAAATTTGACGAATAGGAAAACCAACTGAAAAATGTACTAAAATAGACTTTATTTTCTACACCTATCTCAACTTCCTTCATTATCATAGCATTTTGTTGATCGTTTACGTGGTTTTATTCTTTGAAGTCTCATTAAGATTTTCTTAAAGAAATTGGAGGGAAAGACCTAGTTCTAGGTATACGGAACTTATTTATTATAATAATCCTAATCTTTTATGACAAAGAGAAAAGAGTAAAATAATACATATATAAAGAATATCTAAAGTCTATACACTTTAAAAATTATGAAGTTGGATTCAAAAGCCAGTCTAAAAAAAGTATAAAAATCTCAATTTTTTTTACATAACCATATATAAAATCTAAACATAATTAACTCAAGAATTGTTACGTTATTTATTTTCTTCTACAAATGTAGAAACAATATTTCAATTTTGAGGGATCAAGACATATCTTTGGCTTCTTTTATTTTTTTTATCAACACATATCTTTGGCTTCAGAAGAAAAATAATAATAACAAAGGTTTGGTAGCTGGTACATGGTTTGCCATAATATGATTTATATGGCTGTACATATTAAAGGCGAGAAACTTAACCTCGATTATTTAAATAAAAAAGAATGAAGGTTTTTCTTTTTATTACTGATTTATGAATCTTATTCCTTGAAAATTTTCATTTTAACATAATATAAGTCTCTCTCACAATATTTTTTTTTTTGTAAATAAAACCATTATTTACATAATATAAGTCTCTCACAATTTATATCAGTTTACACACCACCGACATATAATGCATATATTTTTTTTCTTTATACTGATAAAAACCATATGCCCTGACAATTAACGTAAAAAATGACTGATAAAGAGTATATATTGAAACACATTTAATTGTTCTTGTTTATATAATACTAAAAAGATAAATAGTGTACGGAATGTAAAAAGGGAGTGATGAGATGAATAAATATAATATCTTATTTCAATAAAAGAATGTTACAACTTGTGTCGGATTATTGCAATTGAATAAGTACAACAAACTGAGCATTTAGTTTGCTCTGGAAATTAACCAAGCTTTTTTGCTAAGGTTGTTCCAAGCTAGTAGACCCAAAAAGAAAAACAAAAGTTTATACATGTATTAGTAATAGTTGAAAGAAGTAGAATATAGAATTAGAATATCAACGTTGTGCATGGACCATGCAAGGTTTTCACGTATGAACTGGATCGGGACTTGATACAACAGGAGAACCTCGTGGAAGCTTGAGCAACAGTTGATCCTGTAATGGTCTGGCTTCTCCAAATTGAGAAGACACAACCAGAAAGATCAATATCAGAAGCAGAACCATGAAGAGGATCCTTCTGTAACTGTATGACAAAGACATGTTTGTATGTAATATCTGTATGTGTTTGGATGGTGAAACAGAAAGTGATTGAGAGAGAAAATGAGAGATTGTGATGTGATATTGTGGAGGAAGCAGAATCACATACAAGTATTTATAGGGTTATTATTCACGCGGGTATGTGCCTTGACCTGAGTGATACGTGTCTCCATTAACCTGGTTTAGAAGAAGAAAAGTTTTGGGTTGACTCAGCATACACTTTGAAGGTTCAAAACTCAAACTACAAAAGAGACCATTTAGAACATGTATTTATTTATTGCATACTGCAATCTGATTTAATTATTATAAATTCTCATTATGGTTTGTAATTGTAGCTTTATAAATACAAAATTAGAATAAAAATCTCTAATAAATAAAGTATAAAAAATATAAGAAAATATCTAATAAATAAAGTACAAAAATAATAATAATAATCTCTATTAATTAAATTATAATATAAAAAAAAAAAACGTAAAGATCACAAACAATCTGCAGTAGCATTGAATTGAACGAATCAAAATTATTAAGTAATTCTGACGCTAACCACATCATGCACCCACCTAGAAAGTGTTCCCTTCCAAATCGTTTCTTTCGGAGTCAGCATCATTGGATATTGGAGTGCCATGAGCAGAGAATTTATCATCTTAGTTTAAAATTATAACGGGGGGATAATAATTTTAGTGGTTATATTTGTGATCGTAGATATTTGTATGATTATACCTGCGTTTATTATTTGCCTTTTAGTGTGCACTTTTTTTTAAGACAAACTTGAAAAGTAACAATATTATTTTAAGTTAGATAATATTATGAAAAAAATGATAAAACTAAAAGTGGAAACAAAAATATAGCATAACTAATCCAACAAAACACGTAAGTATATATTTTTTACTTGTATCATATTATTTTTTTTCCTTTCCATTCTTAAAATAGAAAAAAGTTATTTATAATTATTTTCTGAAATATACCTTTTTATTATAAAAAAAATTCAAAATATACCTAATCCCACTTTATTTATCCAATTAGACTGCTCTACTGTTTATGATCAGAAGGAATCAGATTCATGTTTTCGCAAACCGAATTTTGATCGATTTTTCACTTTCTTTTGTCAAAAAATTCATATTAATTAATATAATATTTTTATTGTTTACTTTAAAATTATTATTTTATAACACAATAATTTAAATTAAGCTAAAATAAGTTTATTAAATAATTAAATAAATTACTGAGAGTAGTTTAAAAAATATGGAAACATATTAATAAGAATAATAATATATATTATTAATTGAAGAAATAAGAATAACATAAATATTTTTAAATGATACAAATAAAAAAAGTTATTTGAAAAATGAATAACTGAATATTAATTTATAATTGATTAATATTATTTTTTATTAGTGGTTATTAATATTAATTTAAAATTAAATTAATGTATAATTAATAATATAATGTATAAATTTGAAATATTAAATTAATAAAAATTATTAACGTTAATTATAGTATAATTTGAATTTCAATATATTAATAATAATGGTTGGTATAATTTAAATAAATTTTCACCTTACATAAGGACAAAGACGAATATCTATGCAGTTAATTTATTATGTTATACGTTTGATGATTTACTGTTAAAGGAGGTAATTAATCAAACCTCAATTACAAATATGTTTAGAAGGCATCTTTTGTATTAATCGTGTTAAATACAAATTTTGCTTCCATTTGTCTGAACTTTGATTAGGTGCTTACATTACTCCTTTAAGTAAGGCTATTATTCCTCTCACATGTTTTATAACAATAAAATTTCATTAAATTAATCAGGTATATAATAAGTTTTCGCCAATTTATTTCTACCAAGAAATTACAAATAAAACTATAGAGGAAGAATACATAGATATTGAGCATAATATAATGAAAGGTGAATGACAATATGAGATATGACAATACAATTCTAATAAATAAATTTCATGAAAATGGTCATTTTATAATATTCTAGAATACAAGTAATATTATATATATTCAACACATTATTCACTGTATAGCACGTTAAATACCATCAATATCAAAAGACAATATAAATTTACTTTTTAGTATATTTAATCTTTTTTTATCCATACTTAACTAACCTTTGTTTTTCCAAAGAGCCTCAATAACCTTAATCACAATCTCTTTCTCAACGTCACTACAAAAATAATATAAATTAACTGCTAGAAAATAGTGTGAGAAAAAAATATAATTCTACTAGCATCAACTAAAGGGACTATAAAGTGATACAAAATATTTTTAATAATTTTTTAAATTAGTAAAATAATTGTATCCATTAAGACAATGTTGAACACTGTATATTTTTGTTTTTTATCTATAGAAAAAACAGTTACACCAACTCTAAGTTCTTAATTTAAAAAAAAAAAAATTAGATATGCTAAATTGACACTTTACGTCGATATAATTGACGTTATTTAATTTTTTTTTTCAAATGTAGAAGGTTTATATAGACTAAGCATGTAATATATGATTTCTTTTTAAAAAGAAAGCAAAACAACGTTTATTATCGTGTTTATCGTTAAAACCAAAATTTGTTATAGTGTTAGTTGGTCGTTTCTAAATTTGGAGTTACATGTATACTTTTATTATTTGAGAGTCGCATTACGACTTAAAGAAAAGGTAAGATAATCAATCCTTATCACTTAATATAATCCTAATTCTATTTGATTTGTATCTCATCATCATCATCCATGACATATGGATAAATTCAAAGAAAATGTTAAATAGTAGTTTGGGTCTCCATTTAATTCTCGGTTAACAATTTTAATTTTTTTTTAATCTTTTTTACAGGATTTAGTTTCTAAATTTAAAAAAACTATAATTTTAATCTAATTTTTAGATATATATATATATATATATATATATATATATATATATATATTTATTTTTATATT
>Ga0209489_110150_pt1 | contig 10905 bp, 6 predicted proteins | sample SiratrowhiteBW_FD_187527 | JGI IMG/M metagenome (GOLD analysis project Ga0209489, IMG submission 187527) | Root nodule microbial communities of legume samples collected from California, USA - Siratro white BW (SPAdes) (version 2) | ecosystem: Host-associated > Plants > Roots > Nodule | place: USA...
TAAAATAATAATAAATGCTTACAAAAATTATTAAATATTTATATTAAAGAGATGATCAAAGTTAAGTGAACAAATATCGAACTTAATAAAAAAAATTAAATATACAATAAGCAGAATGTAAATACTAAAAATTTAGGAAAATGATACTTTGACACTGCATTTTCTCTTACTTCCGTTTGACACTCCGACGTGGCATGTGCGGTCCCGCGTGACAATGAAAGAAAAAACACAGTTGTTTTTGGCATTCCACCCCTGAGATACGTGTGTGTTCCAAAATTACAAACAACGAACCACTTATTTGAACTGAGCTAACCACTTAGTGTTTTCACCCCTCAGACAAGTGTGTGTTCCAAAACTACACACAGCGAACCACTTATTTGAACTGAGCTAACCACTTAGTGTTTTCACCTCTCAGACACGTGTGTGTTCCAAAACTACACACAACGAACCACTTATTTGAACTGAGCTAACCACTTAGACCTTCCACTCCTGAGACACATGTGTGTGTTCCAAAACTACACACAGCGAACCACTTAGGTGAACTGAGCTAACCACTTAGACATTTCATCTCTGAGACACATGTGTGTGTTCCAAAATTACACACAGCGAACCATTTATTTGAACTGAACTAACCACTTAGTGTTTTCACCCCTCAGATAAGTGTGTGTTCCAAAACTACACACAGTGAGCCACTTATTTGAACTGAGCTAACCACTTAGTGTTTTCACCTCTCAGACACGTGTGTGTTCCAAAACTACACACAACGAACCACTTATTTGAACTGAGCTAACCACTTAGACCTTCCACTCTTGAGACACATGTGTGTGTTCCAAAACTACACACAGCGCACCACTTAGGTGAACTGAGCTAACCACTTAGACATTTCACCCCTGAGACACATGTGTGTGTTCCAAAATTACACACAGCGAACCACTTATTTGAACTGAGCTAACCACTTAGTGTTTTCACCCCTTAGACACGTGTGTGTTCCAAAACTACACACAACGAACCACTTAGGTGAACTGAGCTAACCACTTAGACCTACCACCCCTGAGACACATGTGTGTGTTCAAAAATTATACACAGCGAACAACTTATTTGAACTGAGCTATCCACTTAGTGTTTTCACCCCTTAGACACGTGTGTGTTCCAAAACTACACACATCGAACCACTTATTTGAACTGAGCTAACCACTTAGACCTTCCACTCCTGAGACACATGTGTGTGTTCTAAAACTACACACAACGAACCACTTAGGTGAACTGAGCTAACCACTTAGACCTACCACCCCTGAGACACATGTATGTGTTCCAAAATTACACACAGCGAACCACTTATTTGAACTGAGCTAACCACTTAGACATTCCATCCCTGAGACACTTGTGTGTGTTCCAAAATTACACACAGCGAACCACTTATTTGAACTGAGCTAACCACTTAGTGTTTTCACCCCTTAGACACGTGTGTTCCAAAACTACACACAGCGAACCACTTATTTGAACTGAGCTAACCACTTAGACCTTCCACTCCTGAGACACATGTGTGTGTTCCAAAACTACACACAGCGAACCACTTAGGTGAACTAAGCTAACCACCCCTGAGACACATGTGTGTGTTCCAAAATTACACACAGTGAACCACTTATTTGAACTGAGCTAACCACTTAGACATTCCACCCCTGAAACACATGTGTGTGTTCCAAAATTACACACAGCGAACCACTTATTTGAACTGCGCTAACCACTTAGTGTTTTCACCCCTCAGACACGTGTGTATTCTAAAACTACACAGCGAACTACTTATTTGAACTGAGCTAACCACTTAGACCTTCCACTCCAGAGACACATGTGTGTGTTCCAAAACTACACACAGCGAATCACTTAGGTGAACTGAGCTAACCACTTAGACCTACCACCCCTGAGACATATGTGTGTGTTCCAAAATTACACACAGCGAACCACTTATTTGAACTGAGCTAACCACTTAGAGATTCCACCCCTGAGACACATGTGTTCCAAAACAACTATGTTTTCTCTTTCATTGTTATGCGAGACAGCATATGCCACGTCGGAGTGTCAAACGGAAGTAAGAGAAAATGCGGTGTCAAACTATCATTTTCCAAAAATTTAATTAGATACGATGAAGAACAGACAAGCAAACCTTACACCGTCATCATACAACCAAGCCTACACCATCATCAGCTCTGTGTTAACCCATTGTAGAGTTGAACATTATTCAAGAAAGAGAAAAGAAAGTCTGAGATTGATGGTTTTTTTCTATTGCAAAAATTAGAAAAGAAAAAAAAAATAAAAACCACATAAACATCCTTAAAATGGTTATTGTATTATACTTTTACAAAAGAGTACGGTAATAAAAAAATATTTTATTATTTTCAAATTAAAATATAAATGAATGTAGTATATTAGAACAAAAGTAAATATTAGAAAACAGTAAGATGTAAAAAAGAAATAATTTTAACTTTTGTATTTAATTCGTCATAAGTATACAGCTAGTTTGGTAACTTGACAGTTTAATTTATTTTTGTTCACTTAAAAAACATAAAAGAGTTTAGGTTAGGTTATGAGTAGTTTATTTATACTTTTTTTCTTATTTAAAGTTTTTTGAATATAAATGGTGATTAGTTTTGTATAAGTGGAAACATTCATTTTGGAGAATATACATGCACACACATGTAAGTATATTTATGATTTTTTTAAAAAAGTATAAAATTAATTTTAATTTTAATTATTAAAATAAAAGTATTATTAAATTTATAAAATAATATTATAAAATAAATAATTTTTATAGTTGTATTATAAATATTTTCTATTATAAATAGTTAATTAAGTTTAAAAAGTAGTTATAAAACTTAACAGGTAAAATAAAAAATAAGTTATATAATAAAAATAAAATAGATGATGAGTTGCATACATTATGAAAAAATGTGACTATTGCTTATACAAAATACTTTCTGCATCAAACAAATTTTTAATTTACTAAAAATATTTTTATTATTTTTATTTTAAAATTTATTATTAAATAATTTTTCTTTATTCTTATACGTGACTTCCTCAAAGAAAAAAACTTTTACCATCTCTCTTTCTCTCTATCATAACCATATATATTAACAAACAATCTTATTAAATAATAATAAATTATTTTAATAAATATTAACAATTCCTTTTTATAAATAATAAAATGTAATTTTATAAATATTAAAAAAATATCTGTATTTTTTTAACAATATCTAATTTGTTACCACAAAATTAAATTTTTAAAAATTGTGTGTTTAACTGAATTTTCAAAATTAATTATATCTTAAGTTAAGATTAAAATATCTTATTTTAGCACATTAATAAAAATAAAATAACTATTAATATAATTGAAAAAGAAAAAATTATATTATGCAGGAAGTAATTATTTAAATTTATCGTAAAAAAACAAAATTATTCAGAAGATGTGTAACTATAGTGTGCGTGTGAAGAAAACTGGAGTGCACGTGTAAAGAAAAAAGAAAAACTGTTTAATTCTTAAATTTTAAAATAAAATAAAAAAGATTTTTAGTACATTAAAAGTGGATTTTTTAGATATGAATCCCGATAGGCATAAAACCTTTATTTAGATATGAATTCCAAAGATCCAATATTCATTGGATATTGAGTTCAAAGGCATCAAAATATGATTTTTTTTTTTTTTTTCTACAGATAACATCACTTTATAAGAAATTTACATTTATAACACATTGATTACAATTTATTTCTCCAACTAACATGGTTTTCTGTACATTATAAAAATTTGATCCGCGGGTCGATTTCTCACTTTCAATTTTATTGAGTGTGCATTCGTCCTTAATTAGAATTTGATTTATTTAAAAACAAATTTTAAAAGGATATTTTTATGTAAAAAATAGAATTTTGTGAATTCAAATCTTTAGATGCAATAGTCTTTAGATACCGAATTAAAAGCATCAAAATGTGATTTTTATATTTTTTTACAAATAATGTCACTTTAGAAGAAATTTACGCGTATAACACTGAATATAATTTATTTACGAAACTGACATGGTAATGGTTTTTCTGTTAGTAATTAAATGTTAGGTTCTATTTTTTTAATGTATTTTTATATTTTGTTTAGTATGGTTAACTGTTGACCATTATTTAGGAATAAGTTGTCATGTATTTTGGGAAACCACCAACAAATACATATGTGAAGTTACTAGGGATAGAATCAGTTTCATTTTGGTTTTGGTTATATGGCTATAAAGCTTAAAGTCTGCACTTTGAATTAAATAACATGAGAATTCATAAAATATAGAGAAAAATCTTATCTTGTATTCACAATTGGTATCATAGTTCGATCATAGGGGCCTGATCCAGAATTTTATTGAGTGTGAAAGACACAGTTGTGAGTGAGAGTGTGAGTGTGTGAGTGCACTTGAGAGTGAAACCAACCATCCTCTCTATAGAAAAGAAGAGGAAACATGACAGAGAATAACAACAAATATGTGAAAACCTGCAATTCCTAAATTTGATGGGCATTATGATCATTCCTAAAAAGTTTGCAGTAAAACTTGGCAATGACACTCGAATAGTTGTAATGTGAAAAGGAAGTGTCTGATTGAATGTTGATGGAGTCACACATGTAATCTCAAATGTGCACTACATTCCAGAACTGAAGAACAACTAGCTAAGCATAGGACAACTCTAAGAGAAAGGCTTGTTTATACTTACAAAATGGGAAGTGTAAGGTCTCTCATCCTAAAAGGGGACAAATTATGAAAATAGATATAAAGGGAAATAGGATGTTTGTACTAACAACTACCAAGGCATCCTTGAATCCAATATGTTTTCAAATGGAACTAGAGGAAGAGTCACAACTTTGGCACAACCGATTTGGTCACTTAAGCTATAGTGGTTTGAAGATGCTTTCCTCCAAACAAATGCTGAATGGACTGCCTACTGTCACAGTACAAAAAGAGATCTATACGTATTATTTAACTGGAAAGCAGCACCGAAAGCCTATCTCTAAGAAAAGTCTATGGAAAGCATCAAACAAACTTCAACTTGTGCATGCAAACATATGTGGACCTATAAATCCAATATCAAGCAGCAATAAGAGGTATATTTTGAGTTTCATAGATGATTTCTCCCGCAAAATCTGGCTTTATTTTCTGAATGAAAAATCATAAACATTTTCATGCTTTAAAAGGTTCAAGGTGCTAGTTGAAAAGGAAGTTGGTGTAAGCATCGGATGTTTGAGGACAGATAGAGGAGGTGAATTTACCTCAAATAAATTTGGTAAATTTTGTAAAAGCCATGGCATACGTAGGTAGCTGACTGTAGCTTACACACCTCAGCAAAATGGAGTTGTTGAGAGGAAGAATAAAACAATTATGAACATGGTGCGAACTATGCTGATTGAAAAACAAGTTCCTAAAATATTTTGGGCCGAAGTTGCAAGGTGGTGTGTTAATATTCTCAATAGAAGTCCTATAGTAGCTGTACAAAACAAAACTCCTGAAGAAGCATGGAGTGGAGTGAAGCCTATTGTTGATTATTTTCGAGTATTTGGATTTTTGGCTCATGTGCATGTACCAGATCAACACAGAGAACAACTGGATGATAAAAGTAAGAAATGTGTTCTCCTAGGAGTAAGTGATGAATCAAAGGCTTATCAACTGTTTGACCTGTTAACAAAAAAAATTTAATCATCAAAGATGTTGTTTTTGAGGAACAAAAAGCGTGGAATTGGAAGCAGAATGCAAAAGAACAACAACAGAATAGTCTAGAGTGGGGAGATAAAGAAGATTATGAGAGTGATTCCAAAGAACAGTCTGAAGAAAATGTTGTGGAATGTACTGGTGCTCAAGAAACTAGAGAAAAATGGAGATACTGAAAATTGTACTGCAAATATTGATACTTATCCTAATGACTCTCATATTATTAACTATGAAATTCCAATTGAAGGGAGGGTCAGAAGGAATAGAATAGAACCAATTTGGATAAAAGATTACGAAAGAGGAGAATATTTATCAGATGATGATGGCCTAAATGTAATGATGGTCATCGAGGATGAACCAATCTCATTTGAAGAAGCTGTTAAAAGTGAGAAGTGGAGAAATGCAATGATGAAAGAGATGGAATCAATAGAGAAAAACATGACTTGGGGGCTGACTGATCTGCCAAAAGGAGTAAAGCCAATTGGAGTTAAATGGATCTTCCAAACTAAATTTAAAGAGACTGGAGAAATAAACAAGTTCAAAGCCAGGTTAGTGTTAGTACCAAGAGTTGCTAGAGGATTTGATGAAATCAACAAGAGAATGAAGTCAAAAGGATCAAGGGAATTGCAAGAAGAATCAGGAAGATTGATGAAGCTTTTGGCTTTAGACTTAAGTTGTGTGTGTTTGAGTTTTGCTCTTGATATAAAATCATATGTTGCATGTTTCATAATTCAAAGTAAGCTCCAAAGTTAATCTTGTTTAATCAAATTAATCAAAGTTTCTGAATAAAGATATTTCAGAAAGAAAATTAATAAATTGGTTTTATTTTGAACTTGATAAAGTTTTTGTCTTAGAAAAATTCAATTGATTGAACAATTATTATAATCGATTAAAGTTTTAACATATTCAAAACAAATTTTCTATATAAAGGAGAGACATGTGATTTTCAAGAAACAAATTCATCCTGTTTAAACATTTGTGAAACTTTCGAAGAGAGAAAATGTGCAAAACATCTTGAGAGCTTTTGATAATCAATTTTCATCAAGAACACTAATCTTGGAGCATTGCTTTGGATGTGAATCTATGGAACTATGATCTTTATTCAGAGCTAAGTGTTTCTACTATATTCTTAATACCTTCATAATCTATTTGAGTAGAATTACTGTTGAAATTGTTCTATTCTTGATATTTCTTATACTGTGAGTTTGGTGTTACATATTACAAAGGGTGTGTAATTGTAACTAGCTTAGTGTTGTAGGTTCTGCATTGGTTGAACAGTTTCTGTAGGGTTGAGTAGGCTGTTTGCTGCTGGGAGCAGTGGTTGCTTGCGGTTTACAAGTAATGTATTGTGTAAAACTGATCTTTTGTGATCTTTTTAGTGGAAATCTTTGTTGGTTGGCAAAGGACTGGACGTAGTCCTTGAGGAAGGGTGAACCAGTATAAAATGTTATGTTCTTGATCTTTCTGTCTTCCTTCTTGAACACTTGATTCTATTCTTGTTTGCACAATTAATTGTTCTTAGTGTATAATCGATTGTTCATTCTTCTGGTGTTTCTCTGTTCTTTTTTGGAATTGTTCTATCAACTTATATTTCATTGAAAATGTTCTTCATTATTCTGGAGTGTTTACTTTCTTTTGAAATCACTGTTTAGTATATTGAATTTCTGGAAACCTATTTTCTTGATTAAATTGTCATTCTTTGTATTACCTATTAATCAGAACTGTTTGATGTGATGGATCAGCAGATTACTGTGAATACTATTTAACTGATTGTTTCTGGATTGTTCTGAAAACAGTTCAATTCAATAAATTACTTATGCTTTTGTTTTTGGTTTACTTTATGATATATGCTAATTGTTAGTACTGTTTGTTTCTAGTAAACTGATTAGTGATCTTTTCAGTCTTGTTAAACACTTTAATTGATTGAATCTGTTCTGGAATTTACTGACTCTTTGCTGTGCACTTCTGGATATCATCTTTTCAGTAGTTTTAATAAATAACTTTCATCCTATCTTCAACTATGTTAATTGTTTGCGAAATTTTTTTGAATGTTCAATTCACCCCATCTTGAACTCGACCTAAACTCATTTTACAATTGGCATTAGAGCTAGGACTTGAATCCTAGTCAAGTTTTTCGATCAATGGTTGAGAATAAACTACCTTTTGCTGAGGGAGCCTCTATACACAGGCCACCTATGTTTTTTGGGGTAAATTACCAGTTTTGGAAAGTGAGGATGAAAATCTTTATTGAATCAATTGATCGTGGTATTTGGAATGCCATAGTAAATGGTCCTTATATTCCTATGTCTGTTGTGGATGGTGTGTCTATTGTGAAATCATATGATGAATTGTCTAAAGTTGAAAATAAGAAAGTTCAATATGACTGTGTTGCAAAAAATATAATCACTTCTGCTTTAAATCTTGATGAATTCTTCAGGGTATCGCAGTGTAGCTCTGCAAAAGAAATGTGGGACATATTAGAAGTCACACATGAAGGAACAAATGATGAAAAGAGAGCTAGAAAGCATGCACTCATTCAGGAATATAAGTTGTTCAGAATGCAAACAGGGGAAACCATTACAAATGTTCATAAACGGTTCACTCATATTGTCAATCATCTGATTGGATTGGGAAAACAGTTTGACAAGGAAGAACTGAACATCAAAATCCTCAAGTGCTTGGATAGTTGCTGGCAGCCTAAGGTGACTGTAATATCCGAGACTAGAGACTTGACCACCCTCACCACAATAACACTGTTTGGCAAACTGAGGGAACATGAGCTTGAGATGACAAGACTGAAAGAAATAGAGAATGTTGAGAAGAAATGCAGAAGTCTTGCACTCAAAACAAAAGTTGCAGAAGTTGAGTCCATTGAAGAGAGTTCAGACGAGTGTAGTGATACTGAAAATCTTAATTTATTGACGAGGAGATTTCAGAAATTTATCAAGATGAAGAATTAGCAGAATAAGAGGTATAATAAGAAATCTTATTCTAATTCCACTAAATTCACATGTTTTAGTTGTGGTAACAGGGTCATATGAAAATAGACTGCCCAAGCCTTGCTAACAAAGAAAGGGCAAATGAGAAGAAGAGTCACAAATCTGGAAAAGGCAGGACAACCTACATTGCTTGGGAAGACAATGCTTCCTCTTCCAGTAGCTCTTCACATGAAGATGTTGAAGTTAATTTATGTCTCATGGCTGGAGAAAATTTAGAGGTTAGTAGGGAAAACTCCAGCATTTCTTTCAATAGTACAAACTACAATTCACTTCTTCAAGCTTTCCATGAAACCCATGAAGAAGCTAACAGATTAGCCTTATCCAACAATAGATTGAAAGGACTGAATCATTGGTTGGAAGGTAGAGTCAAAGAATTGGAAGATGAAGTTTTGAAACTGAAAACTGATTTTCATCATCTAAAAATCATTTACAAAACTTCTAGTGATCTTGACTCCAGCAAGCCAATTAATTGTGGAAATTATGAAGCTCTACAGAAGAAAGTTAATTATTTAATAACTAATGCTTCCAAACTTTCAATGGGAACAACGAACCTCAATGCTATTTTGGGTTCCCAAAACTTTGTTTTTGAAAAAGCTGGCATTGGCTATCAAATTGGTTTTCAAGGAAAACAAAGGAAATACAACAGTTTCTTTAAAACAAATTATCAACAATTTTCATCTCCCATAACTTTTTTTTATTGAATGAGAAAAGCCCATTATGTTAGAAACAATAGAGTTAGGAATTTTGATGTGCCTAAGGGGTTGGTTAGGTGGGTGCCTAAAAACATCACTAACACTTGTGGACCCAAATTTAACAAGGTACCAATGCCTCAAACTTAAACTGTTTTGCAGGTCTGTTTGGCATCCAAGAAGCAATTGTGGTACTTGGACAGTGGATGCTCCAAACACATAACTGGTGATGCTTCTTAGTTAATTAATCTGAAGTTGAAACCTGCTAGATTTGTCACCTATGGAGACAATAATCGTGCTAGAATACTTGGAGTGGGTGACATTGGAGGAGATGATAATGTGATCATTAAAGATGTACTCTTAGTTGATGGATTAAAGCACTGTCTGCTCAGTATAAGTCAACTTTGTGACAAGGGGTACAAGATCATTTTTTAGCCCAATCTTTGTCTCATAACAAATTCAAAATCCAGTGAGACAATCTTAGTAGGTAAACGGGTAAACAATGTATACATGCTAAATGTTTCACGCATTACATCTAGTATGAACTACTTGCTTACTAGGAATGATGAGTCTTGGTTATGGCATAGGAGATTAGCTCATATTCACATGCATCATCTTAATAGACTTGCATAAAAAGAGCTAGTAATTGGTCTGCCTAAGCTCAAGTTTGAAAGGGACAGATTGTGTGAAGCATGCCAAAAAGGTAAACAAACTAAAAGTTCTTTCAAACCATTGAATGTGGTGTCAACATCTAGACCTCTTGAGCTGCTTCACATGGATCTGTTTGGTCCCTCAAGAACTGTGAGCCTAGGAGGTAATTACTATGGTCTTGTGATAGTTGATGATTATTCATGCTTTACTTGGACATTATTCATTGCTACCAAGGATGAAGCCTATCAGGCTTTTAAGAGGTTTGCCAAAGTTATTCAAAATGAGAAGAATTGTGGTATTTCTTCCATTAAATCGGACCATGGGGGAGAATTCCAGAATGAGAAGTTTGACAAGTTCTATAGGAAATCTGAAATCAAACACAATTTTTCAACACCAAGAACTTCACAACATAATGGAGTAGTAGAAAGGAAGAATTGGTATTTAGAGGAACTAGCAAGGACACTATTGAATGAAATTGGATTGTCAAAGTACTTCTGGGCAGATGTAGTAAGTACAACTTGCTATGTTCTCAATCGAGTGCTCATAACACCTATATTGAAGAAGACCCCTATGAGCTATTTAAAGGGAGAAAGCCCAATATCTCTCATTTGAAAGGTTTTGGAAGTAAATGTTTTATTTTGAATAATGGAAAGTGTTAAAATAAGTGTTTGGCCTAAGTTCAAGAGGGGGGGTGAATTGAACCCTTTTTGAATCTTTTCAAAATTTGCTTTTCAATGTGAGAATACAAAATCTTTAAAGAAACTTAGACTGTAATCTACAAAGGTTCAAACAATTTACAAATATGAAAACCAATCAAACAGAATCAGTGCACTGCAGACAAATATG
>Ga0209489_110151_pt1 | contig 10904 bp, 2 predicted proteins | sample SiratrowhiteBW_FD_187527 | JGI IMG/M metagenome (GOLD analysis project Ga0209489, IMG submission 187527) | Root nodule microbial communities of legume samples collected from California, USA - Siratro white BW (SPAdes) (version 2) | ecosystem: Host-associated > Plants > Roots > Nodule | place: USA...
AACTCCATTAGTTTGTTTATTTTTTCAGCTATTGGAAGCAAATCCATTAGTTTGTTTATTCTTTCTTTTGTTTTGGTTTTGTATAGTTTATTTGTAATTGATGTATATTTATTGTATTCAAATTTTTTGTTATAATAGAGTACCTTAGGTTTTGTAATTTATCTCAGACATCTATATATAAACATTAAGTGGGTTATGTAAATATCTATTTTATCATAAGTTTTATTATTTATAAGTTATTGTATATGTTAATTAAGATCAAATTCTTTTGGATATTACATGTTGTGCTTAAATTTTATAGATTAGGCAACTTGTAGACTATGGTTTGATATTAGAAAAGGTTCCTCATAAATTAATAACTGGTTCTATTAATTTCATTAAAAATTCAATTTAACATTTTGTAAGAAAGTATATAAAGAGTAAGCATAAATTTATTCAAGATCATATTACAAAGTGATTGAATAATTAAGTTAGTTGTTAGATATAATCAATTGAGTAATATTTTTACTAAACTATTTGTAAGAGAGAGATTTTCAATTAAGAAATTAATTTATTGCATCTTGTTCTTTTATCTTTAAAGATTTTTGTATTTAAATTGATTTAATGTACTAAACATTAGTTACAATATATTTTACCATGATTTTGTGTTAAATTTAGCATCAATTTTTTTTATTTAGTGATAATATCCTGAAAATGATTTCTTTGAATATATTGATTTTTATTTTTTTTTCATTTCAAATTCATTATAATTCATTAAAATTTCTTAAAATGAAATTTTTAGTAACTGTAATAAATTAAAAGTCGATTTAATTAATTAAAGTGTATTAAGTTGCAACATTTTATTTCTCCTTTTTATTTGAATTGGTAATTTTGTATTTTGAGTTGATTAAAATGATAAGCACTCAATTTTTTTTAGTGATTATTGCTTATATAGTTAAGGGACAAAAATCCAATTTTAATAGATTAAAATCTCTCAACTCAAAATTTCTTAATAACAGTTCTTCAATCTTATCACCGTATTAGACATAATTGATTAAAAATTACAAAATCTTGTTAAAATAATCATTAACTAAGAAAAAAAAAATCTATAATTTTTAAAAAATATTAGCCAATACGTTACTAGCATTTATTATCATCATGACTTAGAATATGCACCTTGGAAAAGACTAACTGGAATTAAACATTTTTAATATTCTCCATTTTTTTAATGTAAATATCACACTAACCCCATTGATTAGCAATAAATAATAACCCTTTCAATGATATCTTAAACTACCACTTTTTGACTTGTATAGTTAATATTCTCAATCATTTAGCTCTTTGAATCAGCCATCTTTTATGTTTATATATTAGATATTAATAATTTGTAAGTATCAGCTAATCTTATATTTTCATTTCAATACTTTATATAGTTTATATACCCAAACCTATTTATTTATAATAAATTTTAATTGTATAAAATATATTTATTTTATATAATATAAGAGCAGGTCTGAACTGTGCACATATTGGACACCACTGTGCAATGAGAATCTATATTAGTGCTGGCTGAAGTAAATACTTTCTTGTTGACTCATTTCATCCATATTACACAGATTTGACGATGGAATTTAATCCTATTATACTAACAAAAGTGTGCATAAAATCAGTCATTTCCAAAAATAATAATTAAAAATTAAAAACAAATAGAAGATGTGATCAAGAAAGATAACAACACAAAGCAGACAATGTTCAATGAAAATTTATTTTCAACCTTTTCCGGACTAATCAATTTCCAACAAAAAATTTAATATTACAGCATTACTTAGAGCTATCCTGTGGGTTTTAACACTGGTTCATGAGATATTTCAGATTTCTAAATTTTATTGAACAAATAGTTTAAAGAATTTCTGGACATAAAGAATAAACATAGCCGTACTATAGTTATTTATATAAATAGATAAGATTGCATCTTTTATATCTATATAATTTGGGTTATTATTTTATTTAATCATTACATTTTAATCAAATTCTATATAAGTAAAGATACACAACCATAAATTCAATTATCTTATACAAAATAGATTCTGTACTAATCACAACAAATAAGATAAAATATTATACATTGGATTTTGTATTTGATATTAATTAGACAAATAAATGATAACAGAATATTTACAACACTTATAAAATAGGGATACTTAATTAAAGAATATATGACGATTATTATTATTATTATTTATCGCTTGAAAAGTAAAATAAAAGAAATGTACAAGATAAAAGATAAGAGTGTATCTATATAATAATAATGACAAGATTACATCTTTTATATCTCTATAACTGGGGTTACTATTTTATTTAATCATTACATTTAAATCAAATTCTATATAAGTAAAGATATACATCAACATATCCCTATACACATAGGATAAATTCAATTTTCTTATACAAAGTAGATTACGTATTAATCACAATAAATAAGATAAAATACTATCCGTTGGATCTTTTATTTGTATATTACTTAGATAAATAAATGATAACAGAGTATTTACCACACTTATATTGTAAAACACAAGGACAATTTTGTAGAATAATTTATGAGAAAAACCCTCTCACAATAATCATATCTAATGGTACACCTTGATATAATTAGGATTATTATTTTCTTTAGTTAAGATAAAATATTATATGTTTGATGTTTACAAATTAACTTGTAAAGTTATTGTGTTTGATGTTTACCAATTACCTTATATGTATACATGTAAAGTTAATTTTCTTACTTATATAAATAAAGTTAAGATATAACTTGTGACATCCTTTGAGGTCATTACTTGTGACACCATGGCCAAAGCGCTAGATACAACTGAAACCCTAAGTTCTCACTCTTGTAAACATATAATCATAAGATAAACTCAATATATATATATATATATATAAAGATAAATTAATTTTTTAATTTACTAATCACAAAATGATAAGATAATGCATTGAGATATAATGACACTTTGCATAAGTTCAAACCATTTCAGAATGCAAGCTGTGTCAATGTATTCTATAGATCCCTAACAATGTTTGCAAAAAGAATGCAGAATTCAAAGGAGCCATCACTTCTGCCACCATGACCAAAACGCTAGACTTACTGGTAAAAAACCAGTACGTAATTAACATATAACTGAAAACCCTTATATATAGGGTTATCAGTCTTGTAAACATACACAATACACACAGAAAATATAGAGAGTCTAAAGTGTAGTTTTGTTTTACCTTTTGTTCTTCTTGTTTCCTTTACTTTTGTGATACTGCTGTACCTTCTCTCTCCATTCTTCCACCGAACCTTCATCTTCTTCACAAAGAAGAATCTTCCTTCTACCATGGTTGAAGCTCAGAGAACCTTCGATTTCTCCATTCGCCATGGTTGCTCTGTGTTGGAACCCTAGAAACTTTGCAAAGTAAACAAAAGTTTGAAAGTAGGTAAAATAAAACGCAGGTTTACTTTGGGTCTTAAACAAAACATGGGCCGAGTTTTTTAGTTTATCATTTAACTATATATTATAACTATATTATTACATTTTTTTATCCTATCGTTAGTTTTTAATTCAGAAATAATTTTTTCTTCCTGTAGATAAATAATTTATTTTTATCTTTTATAATCTTAGATTTTGAATCTAGCTAGCTTCCTATAATATTTTTCGGAACAAATGCTTCATACATTAAAATTAAAATATAATATAATTGTAATACCTTTTATCAAAATAAGAAACAATTTAAGAAAAATTATTTCTATAAAGACTGTAGTATGTCACACACATCCCAGGGTAACAGTTGATGATCAATGTATAACATCCATAGCATTAGTATACACACATAAAGTTTCAGATAGATTTTCGGACATTAGTTTATGGCTTTCGATTACCCTTTGCTTGACTTTTCAACAATGATAAAATATTATGGTGTATATCAACAACTGAGATATTACTAAGTTCACCACCAAGAAAATGATCAGAGTAGTTATCACTATCAAAGATTAATAGTCATTAAAATATCCAACACATCTATGTCTGAAAAAAGTACAAACACCAAGAAATATAAATAAAGTAATTTAATTTATACAAGTTCATCACTCAGCCAGAAGCTAAATATAGCATAGGGAAATTCAAAGGAAATAAAGTAATTTAACTTATACAAGTTCATCACTCAACAAGAAGCTGAATATAGCATAGGGAAATTTATCTTTTGCATACTTCACATTAAGCAGTTGTTTTCTAATATAATCTTCCTCACTTCTTGAATACAAAAGTGGAAATCCTTGAATTGAAAAGTGGACCTTGAACTAAGATAACAACATTTGTTGAGAAGTGAAGCTCTCAATCATAAATCACTCTTAAAGAGCATTTGTTGGTTGAAAAACTGTTAAAATGTCAAAACCATATGGAGCTTTATGTTCTTCTCATATATTTTATCTTATGGCATCAGAAAATGAGAGAGAAATCATTGTTTTACCCATGACAACCATCAATAGTAGAAATGATTTATTGAGGTCTATATCGTAACAGTATAAGTGTAGCACAAATAAAGATGACATTATAGTTTGGAATGACCGTTCTTTGAATCACATAGCAGCCTAGGTGGCTAAGCTACACCACTACATATTTGAGAAATTCTACACTAGCACTACAACACCTATTTATCAACACTGTGACATGTTGGGATAAGGTGATGACGTTTGTTTTATGGTTATCTTACTAATTGTCACTTGTCTGCACCGTCAAACACAATACATCAAAATGTCCTCAAATTGATTAGCACATCAAAATTTAACTCCTTATGAATTTGGTTAAAAAAAAGGAACCTAACCCATATTATTGTGATTATTAGGACCATTATCACTCCCTCACATTGTATAGCAGTTTTTTCCATCCAATTTCTGGCATTAAGACTCTGTCATCACTGCTTCTCACCTGTTTACAAAGACCCGTCTCTTTTCCGACCCATTTTCTAGATTTCAACTCATTATCTACTCCTTACTTCTGTGTTCAATCCAAAACATCTCTAAAAAAATGAAACAACCATGACTTCTCTTCAATTCAACCCATTTTTTTCTAATTTAATTTTTCAGATTAAGGGTTTAAGGTTCAAAATATCGCTAATAAGAAAAACAGTTCAATTTTGGATTACACAAAAGGGTTAAAAATAGTGAGGAGTACCTGGTAGCATCAACGGAGCCGGAACAAAAACGAGGTAAGGAAGAGAAGCAGCAATGGGATCCATGAAAGCCCCGTCCTGCTTCGAAAAAATATAACTCTTATTATTTACACAAACATACATGTTATGTTTAGATTAATAATATAATTAATAGATGTTATTTTTCGGCTTTTGGTTTTGTCAACCCACATCATTTCATAACTTCTACCTCTCCTCCAATTTAATTTTTTTCATATATATTAACTCCTTTATTTGTTTTTCTTTTTGAAAATTTTACATGTAACAAATTGAAAATGCTTAATAGTTAAACATTTTCTTCATAAATCATAGTTTTAAGAAATTTTGAGTTGAGAGATTTTAATCTACATAAATCATAGGTATGGACTGGTATTTTTGAATTACATCTAAATTTAACTCTCAAGTTATGTGATTGTCTTGTTCCTCTATTTCCAGGTTTGTCATCCTAAGGGCCTTCTCTGTAATACCACCATTGGTGCTGGTGCTTCCATAGTGGTCATTATTGCACATCTAAGCGCCCTTTTAAGAGTCAACCAATATTGCTGTCACCACTGGTGCTTTCACAGTTTTACAAGACTGAATGTTGTGAAACCAAAATTGAATACCCTAGAACAAAACTGAATGTTCTGGAATCAAAATCTAATGTCCTGAAATCAAAACAGAATGCCCAAAAACCAAGTGTCCTAAAACCAAAATCGAATGTCCTTAAACAAAAACTGAATGCCTTGAAACGAAAATCAAATGCTATAGAACCAAAATTGAATGCCTTGCAACCTAAACTAAATATCCTGAAACCAAAATCGAATGCCTTAAAACCAAAATCAAATTGCCTTAAAAACCAAAATCGAAGCTCTGACACCAAAATAAAATACCTTGAAACCAAAACCAAATATCCTAATTCCAAAACCAAATGTCCTGGAAGCCGCCTTTTGTGACCGAATGCCTTATCTTTAGTCAAATGACTTTCCTGAATGTCTTAGCCGATAGTCAAACGTCATAGTCAATATATTTTCTTTTCCATAAAACACAATCAAAATTTGATAGTTAAGATTTCTTCCTTAACATCCTTTTAACATCTCCGGCATCTTTCTCCTTTCTCCTTTCTCTTCATCTTCTTTCAATTAAGTAGTCATTTTTTAGTAGTTCTTTGATTTCATTTTCTCTCAAATTTAATATGTGATGTAGGGTTTTGGATTTTAAGACCCTTTACCTTAAAATCATTATTCTAAAATAGATATATTTTTTTGAATTATTCTCACCTAAGTTGTTTAAATAATTATTTCTTTATATATTAAAATATATCTTCTAGTGGATTAAGATTTTTAAAATAATATGAGTTATTTAAGAATAAAAATTTTAAAGTACATTTATTAAAGATCACATCACTTATTCGATAAAAAAAGTACATGGAAATGGGTGTAGGATAAAATGTTTAAAAACAGAAAAAAAAAAAACGATAAATGTTTTCTTAAAGGGAAATCTAAAATAAAAAAGTCTTATGAAAAAGAACAAATGTTTGATTAAGATGTAGAGGAGAATGTTATGGATAAGATTATGATTATAGTTAGTAATGGCAATGACAATGGTAGTGATAATACTCCACAGGACTTGTAAGAAAATAAATTAATATATTTGATTTATGTGAAATATAATTATGAATCTAATTGTGATTTAATAAAAAATTAGAAAGATTTATTAGTAGTTATGAGAGATTATTTACTTTATAACTAGTTAAGAGTAATCAACTTGATGGATATTAGTTACAGAAAAGAATTATGATTATGTCTCTATAGTGTGTATCATCATGTCAAATTAGAACAAATTACACACACACACACACACATATATATATATATATATATATATATATATATATATATATATATATATATATATTAATGCAATTTTTACAAATTAAAATTTTTGAAATTTTAGCAATACAGGTTACCGTATCAGTATTATTTATAGATACCAAAATGAATCTTCATAGTCGAACTAAAGAAGACCGAGTTTTGTGGTCAAATCCCAAGGCCGACCTTTATTGCCAAGTCCCAATAAGTTGAATCTTCGTGGCCGAGCTTCCAAAATCGATCTCGATGTCAGACTCCAAAATGCTGAGTTCCATGGCCAAGATCGACGACAACTATGGTCGAGCTCCCGAGGACGACCTTGATGCCGAACTCTAGGATACCAAACTTCGTGAGCAATACGGTCTTCACACCACTCTTGGAAATATCTGAATCACTCTTGGACAGTATCTGCATCACTTTTTGATACCGTGTCAATAAGCCCCTCGACTATTGACTAACTTCTTTTTCATCGCCTCTAGGTACCATCTTATAAACCTTGCGACTTACTTTACCTCTTGGTCATTAGCTTCTTAGCTATTTGATCTCTCAACCTCTTTACCACATCAAACTTTCGGCATGGACTTGCATCTCTTGGCTCCACATCACCTCGACTTAGCTGTCATTACTCTCCAAAGACACCACTCTTGGTTTCACATCACTCAGGATGACCCATCCTATAACTGGATGCAAATGGGACCCAGAATAAATTTAATTTCACCTAAATTTTTACAAATTACTTTGAGATAAACCCAAAGTTATTGTAAATCATTTAATGCTCATATAAGAATGGGTCATTTTCCATTTAATTTTCCTTGCCAACTCAACATGGCTTAGGTCATTTATGGTGAGGTAACAATATTCCTTTCACTATATCTAACTATCCTCCAATCAAATTGGAACAAATGACTCTACAAAAGGCAAAGAATTAGACCCGGAATCACACAGAAACCGAAACTACTCTCACCAAACATTGTTCATCTTCTTCAATTTACGCAATTCTTTACCAACTCATGCCACTCTTCAACCAACTCACTCAATCTTTTAAATCAAAGATAAGGGAAATAGGATATTCATATTGTCTTTTATTTTTCAACGAGTGAGCTACCCCTAAGCCTCACATTCTTCTTAATATTTATTAAAATCATTTTTTGTATTCATACTAGATTTTGACGTATGATTTTTTGTATGTGATTCAATTGTTTGTTACACTCATAATCATGATATGATTATATCATGATGTGATTATATGGATACCATGAAGTTTGATAACCTTAAATGATTTAAAGACATCTATATTGTGATTTTCTTAAAGGCAATATTTTAAAAACATATACATATTTCATTTCTTACTCTCTATTTTTACTCTTAAATATGAAACAAAAACAACAAATAACAAAGCACGGTGATGGATGGATCAAACGTTCCTTTACAACAGAGATTATATAATCTTCTATCCAAGCATTGATTGAAAACAATGTGATAGTGAATTCCGTCACCTTCAGGAATATTGTCCATACTATATATATATATATATACTAAAAAAAAATTTACATATTTTCTACAAATTTATTGTACATATTCATTATTCTTACACAGTTGATGCAAATAGATCTATAATAGGATTATTATAGATTATAGGTGACATAACAACAACCGATCCATCTAAAATTAGAGGCACACCTTCAAACTAGATGAAAATGAAAACAGTAAGTATATATATAAAACCTGTACAGCTAAGTAACATCATAATAAAATAAAGATCTTTACCCTTAATTGGAATAGTGCAAAATAGTCTTTAAGTTAACTTTTACTAATATTGAACTAATAAAATTATTGTTAGGAGAATCCGAGGGGAAAACCGGGAAGATCTCACAGGAATGAGAACTGAGCCAATATATAAGGGAATGACACCACCTTGAACCCAAAACCTTAAGGCATTAGGTTTGCGGGTCTTCTTTTTTATATGTTTCTCAACTTTCTCATTTCTACCCAATGTAGGACTTAGACTCACACTTGAATACCTAACAATCTTCCTCTCAAGTGAGAGTCACTCCTCTACCACATTGATACACTCTCCCTCGAGCGGAAGCAATTCTCAAACCCAATTACATTACTCGTGACCCCTTACTTGTACCGCCGTTCACACACTTATACGGGACATGCTTGCCTGAAATCACCATCAGGAGGAAGACTTTCGATACAGGGGTCAAACTGTACTCACCTAAGCCGCAAACCATCGACTCTGATACCACTTGTTGGGAGAATCCGAGGGGAAAATACCGGGGAGATCTCTAACAATGAGAACTGAGTCAAACCCATATAAGAGAATGACATCACTTTCAATCCAAAACCTTAAGGCATTAGGTTTGCAGGTCTTCTTTCTTATATGTTGCTCAACTTTCTCATTCCTACTCAATATAGGACTTCGACTCACAATTCAATATCTAACAATTATTCTTAAAACTAATATTATTCTTAAAACTAATTGTTACGAATGTTTCTTAATATGAAATAGTTGATATTGTGCCGCTGTTGTAAGTTGTAATTGCATTAACATCAATCTTATACATTAGTCATTAACTATTACCCTGGTATGTGTATGACATACTACATTCTTTATAAAGAATGATTTTTTTAAATTGTTTTTTATTTTAATACAGGTATTGCAATCATATTATATTTTAATTTTAATGTATGAAGTGTTGAATTATTATATAATTATATTACATTGCAATTATATTACCTATACACTGCTGCCACTAAGCTCTTCCAAACTTTTGGGACTTGAAATGAGTGGTTTAGTAAATTAATTTATCTTAATAGTACTGTTTGTGTGACTATCTCGTTCTCCTTTATTATCTAGTTCTTTCAAATTGAATTAATTTTTCTTATCTATTTATATACATAACTATAAGTCCAGAAATTCTTTAAACTATTTGTTCAATAAAATTTAGAAATCTGAAATATCTCATGAATCAGTGTTAAAACCCACTTTTAAGGGAGGATAGCTCTAAGTAATGCTGTAATATTAAATTTTTTGTTGGAAATTGATTAGTCCGGAAAAGATTGAAAATAAATTTTCATTGAACATTGTCTGCTTTGTGTTGTTATCTTTCTTGATCACATCTTCTATTTGTTTTTAATTTTTAATTATTATTTTTGGAAATGACTGATTTTATGCACACTTTTGTTAGTATAATAGGATTAAATTCCATCGTCAAATCTGTGTAATATGGATGAAATGAGTCAACAAGAAAGTATTTACTTCAGCCAGCACTAATATAGATTCTCATTGCACAGTGGTGTCCAATATGTGCACAGTTCAGACCTGCTCTTATATTATATAAAATAAATATATTTTATACAATTAAAATTTATTATAAATAAATAGGTTTGGGTATATAAACTATATAAAGTATTGAAATGAAAATATAAGATTAGCTGATACTTACAAATTATTAATATCTAATATATAAACATAAAAGATGGCTGATTCAAAGAGCTAAATGATTGAGAATATTAAGTATACAAGTCAAAAAGTGGTAGTTTAAGATATCATTGAAAAGGTTATTATTTATTGCTAATCAATGGGGTTAGTGTGATATTTACATTAAAAAAATGGAGAATATTAAAAATGTTTAATTCCAGTTAGTCTTTTTCCAAGGTGCATATTCTAAGTCATGATGATAATAAATGCTAGTAACTTATTAGCTAATATTTTTTAGAAATTATAGATTTTTTAAGGGTTTTTTTTTTCTTAGTTAATGATTATTTTAACAAGATTTTGTAATTTTTAATCAATTATGTCTAATACGGTGATAAGATTGAAGAACTGTTATTAAGAAATTTTGAGTT
>Ga0209489_110152_pt1 | contig 10904 bp, 7 predicted proteins | sample SiratrowhiteBW_FD_187527 | JGI IMG/M metagenome (GOLD analysis project Ga0209489, IMG submission 187527) | Root nodule microbial communities of legume samples collected from California, USA - Siratro white BW (SPAdes) (version 2) | ecosystem: Host-associated > Plants > Roots > Nodule | place: USA...
GTCTTATATTATAATTTATCTGAGAAATGAAAGGCTATTTATCAGCTTTCAAATAGACCAAGCTATAACTACTTAAAATAATATATAAGATATTAAATACGGATTAAATTTTCTCTTTATAGTCGTAATATTTTCTTCCTCTTTTATCTCTTTTGATTTTTTTTTTTCTTTTTGACATTGAAATACTCAAATCCAATATACTTTTATCTCTCAAGTTTATACGTTCAGGAAGGCCCATATTTAAGCCTTTCAAACAAAATTTAAGAGTGGCTATTGCTAACTTTATAACACAATGCTTCGAAGAGTTTTCATGGTAGGATTTTCAATCAGAATTCTCTCTCATTTTTCGTGTTTGCTTTTCATAGTAAATGCATAATGCATGTTTTAAGTTGTCCAACATACTTTGTAGAACTAACTAATTACAAAAAGGAGAAAATAGGAGGGGGCACAGAAGTGAAAGAACATAAACATATCTCTCACAAGCACAATTTAGCAGCGAACATTGGCTTTGGAACTTAGTTAATCACCGGTTTAGGAAATACTTTAGATGGAATTTTTAACTATAAAAACCTAATTTCAGTAGTACTTCTAAAAATATTTGACATTCAAAATGAGAAGAATTATAGTATAAATACTGTAGACAAATGCATGAGACCTTAACAAGACACTATTTGTATTATCCTATTGTGGGCTATAAGGTGGTAAGTTACAACTCCGAAAGTGAATCTCAGGATTGTTCTCTGTTCTTTGTTTAACTGATTTTTAGTGTTACCTCCGACACTGCAAATTTATATGGTACCAGAAAGTGTTGCGTGGTAGATCTAAGGATGAACTTTTGAACATATTTGTATTGGACTAGCATTGACATAACACATAATTGGAACAAAATCCTTAATGGATCCATTCCCATCACAATATTATTATATATTGAAAGTAATAATCAAAACTTTAAGAGCCTATCATGCAATTGGACACACCTACCTCCAATCGGTGTCAGTTCGTCTTAAGGAAATGAAGATCAAAATTGGAACAATGGATGCATCATTGTTTTCTTCCTCCAAAGCTAAAGGAGAGAGTGGATGCTATGACCCCGTAAAGTGGTTGAACACCTCTGCAATAGATAAAGAAAGCTTTCCGATTTGTCCAAGAGATCTCAAGAGAGATATCAAATGGTTTTGTGGTTTCCAAGACATGATCAAACTCCAAAAGCCCCCAAAACCTGACTTCTTCATGAAAATTTACCCTCCTCCCCTTGGTGGTTCAACCTGACTTCTTCATGAATTTTTTTTTTATATTTTATTATTTTTATGTTTTTTCTTAAATCAAGTATATTCTATTTTATTTAACATTTTTAATTATCGGAATGAAATTTAACATTGATAGTCGTCCTAGAAAAGCGATGTTTTCTTATTTATTTTTCAATTATAACTCAAATATATAGTGTATATTAAAATACAAGTAACTAAAAAAATATGACATTGTTTCTTCTAATTGAATATTCAGTTACATCGGTGGACAAGACTAAATTCATCACCCGAGTCAATGGTTGCCACAACAAGTATTGGCATATTTTATTTTTAGTACAATACAAAAAAATTACAATCTTAGTATAACAACTTTAATTCTATTATGATACAAAAAATTACAATCTAAGTATAACAACTTTAATTCTATTAATTTTATTTAAACTCTGTTAAAGGTTAACCTACAACTATCCACCAACAACCACGCAACCATGACCACACTTAATTGTTTAAAGAAATTATAGGAAACCAAAGCTTCCCTATTACGATATTATTGAATTGTGTGATCAAGTGGTTATACAATTTTAATTTAAATTTGAATAATCATAAGTTTGAACATGGCAAAGAGTAAGTAAACTTGCATATTGAAGATGCAAAGATTGAAAGAGCATAAAAGAGAAGCATCACGGAAGATCATGTTGGAGACGCAATTAATAGAAGACACGTGTTGCAAGAAAGAAGAAGGAAACCAACTACAATTGAACACAAATATTTTTTTATAGTATGTTTTAAATTAAACTGATATAGTAAGTAATTTTCGTAAGAGTTAATATATGACTCATCATAATAAGTACTTATTATGTCAGTTTAACTTATAATTAACATAATAAATCTTGTTAAAAATACAAATGTGTGATGGTATTACTTACTATGTGGGTGAATAATAACCATCATCATATATTGTTATATAAAATCCTTATTTTACACGGGTGTGTTTAGAGAAGAGATATTGTTCAAACAAAGTAATCTCCCTCATGTCATATACATTTAATTGTTATGACATAATATATTGATAGTGTGTAGTGGAATAAGTGTTTGTATTTATGTTATATACCACGTCATCTCTAAGTGAATAATGAGATGTTATGTATAGTTAAACATATATTAAGTTAATAAACTGAAAATGAAATATGATATCATAATTTTATTTGTAGTTTAAATAATATAGACTAAGATACCAAATTCTATAAAATTAGTAAAAAGAAAACATGACATAAATTAAATAAGAGTGAATTATCAAAGATATAATGGAATATTTTTATAATCTTAAATTGGAAATAAATTATAGTTTATTATGATTATTATATATATATATATATATATATATATATATATATATTTAAAATACGAAAATGAGTAAGGTTGGAGATAGAAGAAAGCTTTCCTACTAAACTAGAAAAAGGTTATATTATACTCTTACAATATAGAGATTTAATAAATGTATTTTGGAAATTTAAAATTCTAAATAATATTGAGATTCTTTCCTCTCTTCCATATAAATATAAAATCTCTCCATGAAATTTCGCCATCGCAAACGTCGATTTCAAATTTCACCTCTAACAAAAGGGGTAAATTATAAAACCATATTTTGGAAAACTGCAATCACTATTCTTTTGTAAGAAGCTTTCCAAAGGGGTCCACGCATCAACATCAAGCATTGCTTGTTGACATATGAGTCGTCCCAAAACCCTTGAAATTATGCTTCATGCCATGATTTTACCTATGATTCATGAAAACGTGCATATAAACATTACTAGGTCATCATACGTCTTTTTTTTACCAAGAGACAATGATGAAAATGAATCCAGTTAAATTTTGTAAGCCTGAACATGACATTTTATTTTAAATAGCACTTTTTAGTAAGTTTGTAAATGAGTTAGTGGTCTGAATTTACATGTACGTCAGACTAACAGAGTTAAATCGTTATGATAATAATAATAATATAAATAATTTTTATATGATATATAAATATCTATTAAAAGATTTAATCTAACTTATTTGGTAAATACATGGTCCACTGATATAGCTTGATCTGATTCCATCAGAAGTGAGAGAGAAGTGTTATAGATTATTGCAGACTGATGTATGAAGTATAAAATGGTTAGAATTACCCACGGAATGGTGCTGAGTTAACTCATATTGGAAGGTAAGATGTTAAATAATAAACAATGAATAGATTTGAGGAGCATCATCAATTATAGAAAAGAAAGAAGAAGAAAAGGCGTAATATATTAATCTCCACAATAGAAGCAAAGAGCTAAAATTATGGTGAAAACGTAGGCAATATCCTAAAGATTCCGATATGTGGGACCCTGTATTACCACCATACATTTGGATTAGCTTGAGTCCGATGGCAAGGTCCCCAATGTCTCTTAATATAAAGTAACTTGCTTCTTTGTCCTTCCTCTTCAAATCAATCGGCATCTCAATTCTCCAGTACACAATTTCTGCTTAATTGGACTATTCTATCCAACGTTTTTTAAAACAAGACCAGATATTCACAGTTTCACAGGTTATTATACACCTATAACTTCACGTTTATATAATTCTTACTATTTAAATAGAATCATTTTCTATTAGTTGTACAAACATATTCATTCTGCTTCTGAATGCCTGATATAGGTTGGAATATAAATGTGTATATAACTGAAGTGAATGTGATTCTTACATAGACACATGGAGCAAATTTCGTAGGATTAATCTGATGGTCGATATGCGGTACATATATTATTCCCTCACGAGTGGCTGACACTTTACCTCAAATTACCTAAGCAAAAGTATTATGCATGGATTTTTCATTTTACCAAAGTAAAATAACAGAAAAAAGGAGTATGAAAGTTTACTAGGATGGTGAGTGGTCCTACCCACTAAAAAAACACGGGAGGTAAAAAGGTGAAACAAAGTTGTTGCCACCTGCCACTACCAGTAGTTGTCAAAAACCACCACTTTTTGTATTTACACCTGATTTCTGAAAATAAAGGTACATGAACAGCGTTAAAAGAATCCTCACACTGAAATCACACTATTTTACTATTTATTTCCTGCAACTATATCCACTTAGAGATTGTGAGCACAGAAATGCTAGGTACGGTCTAAAGGTAGTGATTCCTTTTATGGATGGGGAGAAGTATCAGGGAACAGAATGAACTCTCCTTCTCGATCTATAGCATCAAGCAGGTTGATCTCTTACATGTGAAGTCCTAACTATAATTGTGTTTATATATAAACTGCAAATTTTGTCCAGCCATAAATACAATGCAATTTTTTATGGACCAACTGCAAACTGATACTACAATGTGGGAAGAGAAATTAGAAATTTTTTGTTGACAAAAAATATATCGCTAGGTAGACCACGAGAAGTGATCAGCATTTCATCAACACAGTTAAAAAATTACGACCATTTAAATTGTAAGTGAATTCAACTTTACTGTTTTTTATTGTAAAAACTGTCTTACGGTTGAATAGACTTTTCATCTACACGACTTTAACATGAACAAAATTAATAGTAATAATTCAATCTTATAAACTATATCGTATTACATAAGTACTAAGCATTATTTACAATATTAAATATTTTGTTTCTGGTCCAATATTCGATCCCCTACCAACTATTCCATTGGGTTCGAGCCACTCAATTGTTGAATTGGTTAGTTTTAGTCTAACAAAACTTGGCCTGTATTTAAGCACCTTTTGGATCATATCTATTAGTATAAGCCTAAGCTAACTTGGCTTAGTGGTGCATCTTTAGCCTTAAAAACAATCCAATTTAAGCACCAGTGACAGACACTGAAAACCCTTTGTAATCATTATTTAAACAAAATATTATATACCTAAAATACATAGTTGGTTCCGTATGTAGTTAATTTTACTGGGAAATTTAACATTGCCATTTTCTCATGAGCATTAGAGAATCGATAATTAGAAGCCATTTTAGACACCAATTGGTTTCAATTGCGTCACATAAACTTCTCGTAACAAGTAACTACTCTTTCTTTCATCCACAAGGAAGTGTCATCTATTATTGCAAAACGGAATGAATAGGTGTTTTTCACTATTAAGATTTCTATCCTCTCTAGCATTGGTGATAAGAAACTTGAGTGGCCAACGAATAGTCACTTTTACTCCATTGATATAAACCGATATATTTTCAGCATAAAAAGAGAATGCACAATATATAAGTTTCTTTGGACCATCCAAAAATCTTATTTAAAAATTAAAAAAAAATAGAAAAACATTTATTGTTTTGACTTTCAATGTAAAATTAGAATCAATTATGGAATTAGTGAAATTTAATCCTAACGCATACTAAAACATCAATGCTTCGAATGAACAAATTCCCAAAGTAAAACCATCAATTATCAACCACTATACTTTAAACAAGAAATCCTTAAGCACACACACACCTTATATTTTGCTGTTTTTGTAAATAAACAATTAAAATTTTATATTTATTACTCATAAGCTACATTGTTAATTAAAGCTTATACGTTAGAAAATTATCATAAATTATTTATCTAAAATATAATTTATCAAATACAAATTAATTTTATCAAACAGCCTAACCATTTGTACCTAGAAAATGTTGCTCCAAATTGCAAGACTGGAAAAAGACAGTAGTATAAAAACTTCGTCTCCACATATAGGATGCAGCACGAACCTAGAATTCAATCGCAGAAATGGTGGCGGGAAATGATATAACATTGCGAGACATACAAACAATAGTTTAGTTGTTGGAAATTGCTTAACGAAGCACCTCAAACATTTTTTTAATCATTTTGGAGTGTCAAGAGAAATTTCTCTCATGGAATAGCTGTTTCAAACAATGAAGATGCTCCTAGTGCGCTAATTAGAAATCACTAGAATGACCAGATCACCTCTGTTGAAATATGCAGCTAGGGTCCTCCATTTAGAGGCTATGGGGGTTATACAGAAATATGCCTAAGAAAATAGAAATGGATTCTAGAAAGAAAAGGTGGTTGTTTGTAGTCGTCAGGCGTGATATAGATGGGGTATAAAGATAGAATATATTGCATGTATGGGACCTACTCCCATTCCGATCAACCGAATATTTGAGATGGGCCATATTCAATAGATATTCTTTAAGTGGACGGACGGTAACGATGCAACACTACCTGCATGCGTTTTCTGAGAGCAAGAGAGCTGCAATCAATGACATTAACAAAAAAGCACCACTCTTTTAGGATTATTACACTCAAAATGATACAGTCCCCACAAACTGAAAAGGACCACTATCCTATAGGTATGAGGTGTGTGTATATATTTACTGAAACATGTCAAAAGGCCACCCGCTGCTGCAACCTTGGCTATCACAACAGTTATATTTGAGTATTTGACAAAGTAAATACTAACCGCCTCCTGCGGTAAAAAAGCCATTAGCCCAATGATCACCCATTAAACTATTTTAGGTCCTAAAATCCCAATAAAGTCTATTCATAATTAAGTTTTAAGGCATGTGTCTACGAATCTCTTCCAAAATTACAAAAGCTGCTTCGAAAACATAAGTTCAAAAGGAGGTAGTTATTCACACATTATCCTAAATAATTACCCTTAAAACAGCCAAAATTTTCTTCAATAGCTAGAAATTACCATACATGATGTGCTCAGTAATATATTGAAAGTGTTCGGTGGTGCTGCAGAGATGTGCACTGAACACCAGCTGCCCAGAGCCAAAGATCCAGCTCCACACTGAGAACCTGAATATATAAGTCAGAGAGGCTTTTTCAGTTTCAGATAAGATGAACAACTTGTGCACAAAACACATTAGACATAACAGCGAAAATGCAGCATTTCCTTTTTTATGTGTAAATGTTTCTAGAGAAAAGATAATTTAACAAAATGATTCTATTATTTTTTAAAAAAAAGGAACGGCATCGGACCAACAGTGAATTATTGTTTATTTGACGCTTTGAGTTTCAATAACTTGAAAAAAAATCCAACTCTACATGCATAGGATAAGGGCCATGAGTTGGAGATACTCAGCACAGTAAAGACTAACCTGTCGTCCTGACTTTACACTTATCAGCTCCCTCATTTTCTCCACTGCATGTACAGAGCAAGCCCGCAGTTCAACTTCCTCTTCAGTCCCTGGACCTATTTCTCCACTGGACTCAATAGTACTGGCAAGTGTTGCACTATATTTTAAAACACCAAGCTGCCGAAGCACAGCTGGGACAATATAGTCCGCCATTATAGTTAGAGAGCCGATGTCTTTAAACTCACCATATCCTTGGCCCTCAAATGCACCCCACAAATCTGCTGCAAATATCTGAGCCCTTTTGTATAAAAATACCTGTCGTCCCTTGTACACTGTATGGTCTCTAAAACCTAAAACCAATTAATATTGGAGTCAACAAATTAAATACTTCGCATACATTTCATAGCAACTTCAAACAGAAGCACACATAAATTGAGCATTATGTATTTCAGAATTTGAGTAACAAAAGCTAAGAAAAAGAAAGGCTATACCAGGAAAATGGCGTGCAACAAGAGCGACAAGATTCACAGCTGATTTTCCACAGCACTGCACAAGATTGGATGCTTTACCCTCAAAGTTCCTTTCCAATTCAATCCCAACCTAGCAAATGAAATGGACGGTAATACACATAGGCCATCAAACGTCAAGACATGTTTATTACCAGAACTAAGTTCACAGAATTGAAAACCCAACAAAAATAGTGAAACTAAAAAAAAATTAATATAGTTGTGATTAAAGGTAGCACTGCTAATATTTGTTTTACCTCATGAAGTAACCTAACTCGTTCATCTTCCAAAGGAAGGGGTCTAGGCCACCTCAAAAGCTCGCGTAGTTGTGGACCTAACATTATGAACTCATTTTGTAATTATGCTATATTGGTAGAAAAGAATTTCTTCACTGGAAAAATTGAAGCAAGCACATCAACCATAAGGCCAAGCAGACATAGAAATTACTTTTGAAAATACTGTAACTTAACCACAAATTTCTTATTTGGTTCTATCATATGAACTATAATATGAAGCTGTCGATGCTGAACCATCTTAAGCAGCCATACATGCGCCAAACAAAAAATTATTGCCTCCGACCTGGCAGCTTAAAATGAACAAAGACTTAATAATATTTTATTCACTGTTTGGGCCTAACTTCCTTTAAGTGACACAAATTAATATCAAGTATACATGTAGTATCTATTCTATCCTTAACATAATTTTGACAAACGTTAGTTTCAGTTGATAATAAAAACATGAACTGAATTGAAGATACGACACCATCGAAGCCTCCGTCATTCAATTCAAATGGGTGCACGTAATTAAATATTCTAGTTAATTTTTATACGGACAGTACAAGGTCCGAGGAATTACCGGTGTACTTTTGCAGACGATCAGCATCAAATGCAGATTTATCATTTTGAAGAGCTGCTTTTAACCCAGATGCCAAATCGTCGTAATTCAAATCCTTATCTGTTAGCAAAAGAGAAGAGAGGTGAGCATTAAAAAAATAGAAAGGATGGCACACATAACCAAGGATAAAAAGTACATGTGCTAAACTTCTCAGACAGTTCACTAATAACTACTTAATTTCTTTTTCAATTAGAATGTCAACTGGACAAATGTCCGGATGATCATCATAATTTATGGGGGCAATAAACACCCTCCGAACCCAACATCCCAAAAAAAACCATGTTCGTGTAACATAAAAATGAGAAAGAATTGTTTCTCATCAGCTAACCAAGGAAACAAAATAATATTCTAATCTCCTGTATATTAGAAATTAACATACAGAGGCATTTTATCTAAATGTTTTTCATTCTTATAATTTACAACCAAAAATTTAAGCTTATTATGGTTTTTTATTCAGATATACCATAAACAGGGGAAGAAATGTTAGATAATATCAATAATGAGATCTATAATTATGAAAGCTAGGATGATGGATATGTTCATAAGCTGCAATATTTTATAGAGGATTCCATTCTAAGAATAGCACCACCGACTATTGGTAACATACAAGTGGCTAACACACAAAACCTGACACAGTTAATCAGAAATAACAATCCAAATTCGCCACCTCCTGCATATTCACAAACAATTTTCATATCTTTTAAGTGTCAACAACACGTTCTGCAGGCAAATTGACTCGCTTATTCGTTAACACAATAATAAAGGGCTTCTTAGTCCACATACATAGACAAATAATCAAAGACAGATGTCTCGCTACCGTCTTGCTATATATGAACTCAGTAAAATGACACATAAACCGAAAGCAATTAAAAATAAAAAATAAAAAAATAGAGAGTCAGTAACACTACGAGTAAGGTACTCAAGGTGCGCAATCAACCAGTCACGGTCTTCGCCGTAATGTGAAAAAGCATTAAGCATTATGAACGGCAAAAACAAACGTGTATATAAAAGCAAAAAAAAAAAAAGTAACGTACCAGGCCAGAAGCAAAAATTTAAAGCGTCCAACACAAACAAGTACTGGACGGTGAGTGGTCCATTATCGAAGTAGTGAATCCCTTCGAAATCCCACTGAACCTTGGGAATGGACTCAATGGTGCTCACCACTTTCTCGATCCCTGAAAACGACACCAGAGGCAAATACGCATTATCGTTTCATTTTCGAAAGCGTTATCGGAACGGTAAAAATGAGAGCGGAGAAAGAAGCGAATGAACCTGCGGAGTCGACGTGGACGTGGGAGGAGCGGCTGGCGACCCAGGCGGAGGTAGCCCTAACATCGTCCATGACGCTGCGAAGCTGAGGAGCGGAATGCGGCGTTGGTATGAACCCTAACGAAAGGGTTTGAAAAAGTAATAAATATATAGGGTAGGCGCGGGTGAGAGTGTTACCTGCTTGGGTGTTTCGCGGGTTTTTATGGCGAAGTAGAGGGGTGGCTTTCCTTATGTGTGTGTGTTGGCGCTGAGAGTGTGAACCTGACCCGCTTTCTGACCCTGTTTCGCGTTAGTTGGAAAGTTTTTGGGCCAATAAACCCCACATTTTAAGTATACGGAGGATAAAGTTTCCATGCCCTTCCACAGAGAACACACCACACCCAATCATATCACGTCATCTACCACCAACCTTCTCAGTCCAAAACTGCGCCATACGATTTTTGCACGTTTTTTCTATCCAAACTTTATACAATCAAAATAATATCATATAATCATAATTAAATAAAAAAATATTTACGTAACATAAATTTGAACACAATCCACGTGTAGTTTGATTTATTAGAGATGACAAAATTGGCTAAATTTATTTATATTTAAGATTATTATGCATGACAAATTCTTTGTTTGTTAATATTTGAGATAGGGTAGCTAGTATCTTACACGGTATTTGAGTTATACATTCTATATTTTATTTATAAAAAAACATGAAAATATTTAATGTGTTAAGAATATGAAAACATTTTATATTGTTTTGTTTAACTGCTAAAATATATTATAATGTGTTTTAAAATATGAGATGTTCCATCTGTGTGGAGATTATGGCTAACAAACTTAGGCTTTTCTTTAAAAAAAACAAACTTACTTTTTTCGTTGGAAAAAAAAAAAAAAAAAAAAAACTTTTTTTTAAAAAAAAAAAAAAAAAAAAATAAAAAAAAA
>Ga0209489_110154_pt1 | contig 10902 bp, 6 predicted proteins | sample SiratrowhiteBW_FD_187527 | JGI IMG/M metagenome (GOLD analysis project Ga0209489, IMG submission 187527) | Root nodule microbial communities of legume samples collected from California, USA - Siratro white BW (SPAdes) (version 2) | ecosystem: Host-associated > Plants > Roots > Nodule | place: USA...
ACTAAACTGGGTTCTGAATTGACTCTTGATTTTACTTACTGTTTCATGCAACTGTTCTGATTCAGTTAATTCAAATAAAGATCCAGTCTGTGAAACAGAATTGCATTTTACTGAAAAATATCAAATAATTTCAAAAAGTTTTGAAATCCAATTCACCCCCCCTCTTGTATTTCAGCCAAAACAGTTTCCAACAAAGAACATATGTTATATGCAATCAATACATTGAAACCTATTCCTAGTATTCCAATACATTGAGTATTTTCATTTAGGTCAGAAACTTAAAAATACTTCCCAGTTAAATTCAAGAATCAAAATCAAGACTTTATTGATCAAATAAAATCTAGCAATAAGCGCAAGATGAAAATACCAATTGATTAGAAACTGAATACTATATATAAATATCACCAAAATATAAATGAGTTCAAAAGATTACATTCAACCCCAAAGATGAATAATTAGCTACTCCTGGTAGCCCTAAGGAAAGGAAGATTGACAAAGAAGAAGAAGAATTGGTGAATTGCTTTCGTCCTTGATGGCTGCTCTCGTTCCCTTAGATTCCGATCCCCTAAAAAAAATATAAAATCACCCTTTTAAACTCGTTTTCGGGCCTATGTTAAGTGATTTTGCTTGGGCTTGTCCAATTTCGCCCAAGCGAGCACCTAATAACTTTCCTTCTTAAACTATTATTTAAATTAGTTATATTCCTCGTGTGAAGACTTTAGTGTTTTGGAAGATTTTACATAAAGTTACTTGTAGGCAAAGATATTCAAATTAGAGGTTTTTCTTTTGTTCTATGTGCTCTCTATGTAGGAAATAAGAAGAATCTTTTTTTCATCTTTCCTTTGACTGCTCTGTCACCTCCCAGATTTGGAATTATACCAAACAAGTTTTTCCTGAGTTCTCTCCTCTTTCTACTAATGATATTATTGATTTCTTAATGCTTGAAGGGAGTCCCTTAGTTATTCTTGTCAGGCTGGCAACTATTACTTACTCTATTTGGATGATATAGAGGATGAGAAACCATGTCAGGTTTCAAGAAAAGATTTCTATCTGTTCGACTATCCAGACGGTTAAAGGTTTCATTAGAATGACGGGTAATTCTTCTAGGAAACACATGCGCAAGGACATTGTTGACTTCTCTTGTTTGAAGTTTTTTGATTCACCATGCGTTGTCGAAAAGAGACATCTCCTATTTAGATTATTTGGGATTTTACTCATGTTAACTAGGTGAAGGTCAACACTGATGGTGTTGCTAGAGGGTGTCCGAGTTTGGCAGCATGTACAGGTATTTTTCATGGTAGCAGGGGTGAATATATAGGTAGTTTTTCCTTTTTTCTTTAGATACAAAAGTCTTTATATGCCGAGGTTATGGGAGCCATTTTGGCTATTGAGCTTCCTTGAAACAAAGGCTTCAAACGTATTTGGCTGAGTGTGACTCTTCCCTACTTTGTCAAGCATTTAGTTCGTTTAATATCATTCCTTGGACTTTGTGAGGAAGATGGAGAAAGTGTATAAAGGTATGTAACGAAATTGAATTCAAAGTTTCTCATATATTCTGTGGGGGAAATCATTGTGTTGACAAGCTGGCTTTGTTGGGTCTCAAGAATAAGTTAGATTTTAAATGATATGATGTCTTACCTGTTGTTGTTAAATTAGACATTTTTCATAATAGGTATCAACTCTCTATGTTTCGTTTTGTCTAGCTTGGTTTGGGAGTGTTTGTCATCTTTTCTTTCTATGGCTTTAGCCTAGTCCTCCCATGGTTTTGTATCTTTTTTATTTTTTTATTAATAATATATTTCATGTCATGACATATGATTTTTTAATTTTGAGGTGTCAGCCTAGCCGAGAAAGTTCATAATGATGCCTAACGTGAATTTTATATATATATATATATATAAAACTATTCATGTTGGTTGAGTGTGACATCTTCACCTTCTTAACCTCTAAGACAATATTCTTTGGTCAAACTATACAACATGAACCATAGGGAGCTAAGACACACTGACCTCCTTTACAAAGTTTACCATCAACTCATCCCTTGTCACTCATGGGTTTATTTCATATTTTTCACACTCCTCAACTTGCCCACAAAGCCTAGATTGCGCTGTACATTCATGTGGTTTTATTGTGTGCCTTACTTTCTTTTCTTACTTTATTCTGAAATGACACAAACAAATCTTCTCCCTTTTCCAAACGCTTACTTTAGCCACCACATCACAAATAATTTCTTTGGGTGTGATTGCATGTGTAATATTTGTGATATATTTGTTCAAAGAATGACATGTGTGTGTATAGGATGTGTTGATTATTTTCATATAAAACTATAAGCCTTCTTTTAATAAGCCTTGTTTCTATAATTCAAGTTGTTGAACAACGATAACCTTGGTTGGTTCATCCCTACTTCATTGGTTTGCCCATGGAGTAAAAACGTGCAGTATACATTGTTGTCTACGCATGACTTTTCATTGCTTTATCACTCAACCTTCTAAATCTGTCCAAACGTAAGTTCTAATTTTTCAAAGACATATTATTTCTTAATATTTTGTGTATATGTGCCCATGACATGATAAAAGAAAAGGTTCAAAACCATGACAACTGTGAGCAACAACTCCATTGACCTAACCACAACTACTGGTGGATGAAAGACCGACGTCCCATTCCATCTTTGGATTTTGAGACACTAGAAACCTTAGCTAGGCCACACATTTCCATTGTGTTTTATATCACATACGTGAATTCAACAAAGTTGAAAAGAATTTAGGCTGAGTTTAAGAGGGGAGTGAATTGAACTATACAGGATTCTTCACAAAAACAAGTTTCTAAGAATGAATATTTTCAACAAAATCAATTTCTTGTAGTATTGGTTGTCAAACAACAGAAAAAAAAAATAGTCAATTGAAATCTTCAAACAATCATATATAATTTTTGTTTTGTAATCCTGACAAAAAGAAATCAATTTGTTGAATTTCGTGACAATGAATTTTAGTTTTCACAGCGAATCGGAACATCAGAAAAAAATTAATTGAAATTCAGAAACGTGTTGAATTTTCAGCAGTACTTAAACACCAACAATTTTAGTAGACCAATCACTTAAACAATACTTTTGAATATATGACGGAGAATTATTATACAACACACTACAGATAGAATTTTACAGATTTCCAATTTCACAAAACTATAGTCAAATAATTTTTTTTTTCAATTGAGTTAAATTTTGTTATAAGAACAAATTTATCAAAAATTTAAAATCAATGCATGAACCAAGATTAGAGAGACAATACACAATATTTTTGTACTGGTTCACTCTTCCTTAAGAGCTACATCCAGTTTTCTTGCAAACTTCACAAAAATTCCACTAAAAACACAAAAAAGTACACAATCACAACAAGTCACAATCTTGCACCATGCAAGATCCAACAACAACCTATGCAACACCCTACTACACCTCTACAATTAAAAATCCTATCTAATTGTAGACAAATATCCAATATAATGAATGGAAATTGTAAAAATACAACTCAAATTCCACAACAACAGTGAAACAAAATGATTCAAAAACATTGAAGAAGACTTCATTGACTCAAGAAGCAAATCAACCGCACTGTAGAATGATCACAAGTTAAAGAAGGATGCTCCAAGAATGGTTTTCTTTTATTCTTGATAAAGAAAACTTTCAAAAACTTGAATGAAATATATGTATTCGAAAAAATGAAAGCTCTATGTAATCTGATCCCTAAAATATTCGTGTTTTTTATTTTCTTCTTTTCAAAGTTCTCAAATAAGTTATTTATAACAAATATAAAAACCAATCAAATTAAAAACATACCAGAGTCGATTTATTTTACTAAAAGAATTTTCACCTGATTACATTTCAACAGCATTTATTCAAAAATTTTAGTAGAACATTTTTACTAACAAATTTTTATCAAAACATATTCAATTTATTTATTAAAGTTCTTAAAGCAACTTTCATTGCTTATGATACTTGTAAGTTAACCAACACACAAACTAAAGACATTAATACAAATTCTTAAAGATTCTTCAACTTTTATTTTCACTTGACTTCATGAAATATCTTCATCAACATTGCCAATAAGAGCATCTGTTGTACATGATTTAGATTCATTTATTACAATTTTCCACCTTGACATCAGATTATGGAAGAGCTCCAAAAATCATCTTCCTTTGTCCTTAAATAAAAAATAAATCTACTACAAGCATCGTTTAAACCGCGATCTTGTCAAGGAATTTATAAACGCATCTATAAAATTCTCCTCTAACACTGCCTTTACGATTCTGACCTCTCCAGACTTAATAACGTCTCTAATGAAGTGTAGTCTAATGTCTATGTGTTTGGTTCTCTAGTGCTAAATTAGATGATCAGTTAGATGTATTGTACTTTGACTATCACAGTGTATAGTCATACAATCCTACACAATACGCAACTCTCCTATAATCCCCTTTAACCACAATGCCTTATTCACACCCTCTGTGAACGCAATATACTCTGCCTATGTGGTAGAAAAATCTACAATAGATTGCATTTTGACCTTCCAACTAATTACAATTCCAAACTATGGGAACACATACCCAAAAGTAGACTTTCTAATATCAACATTACCTACATAGTCAATGTCTACAAACTCATGTATAACAACTTCACAATGGGTAGAGCGTCTATACACTACACCTTACGATACACCCATTTCAAAGCCTCTAAATGAGTATGTGTTGGATCTACCATGAACCTGCTAACCACACTAACAACGTACTCCAGATTTGATCTACTATAGACCATCTCATACATGATGTTCCTAACTGGATTAACATATGGAATAGTTTTCATCTCCTTTCTACCTCTCTTTGAACTAGGAGCTTGGGTAACCATGGTTATCAAACTAGCGAGTTAACTCGTTCAAGTTTACATTTATACTCATCTTAAACGAGTTAACTCATGAGTAAATTTGTTTTTAGAACAAACTCGGGTGGACTCGCTGTGAACTCGGTAAACTCAACCAAACTCGTGAGTTGACAACCAAGTTAGCGATTCCAAATGATTTCTTTCAACCCCAAAATGACGCTGCTCCTAAATACCGAAATTAAACCACGTAAGCCTTTTTGTTCTTCTCCTCCATTGTCACGTGGTCGCTAGTTCGTGCTCGTGGTCCCCAGTCGCATTCATGGTCACCATCACGTTCGTGATCGTCGATCTCCTCTCTGTTCCGATCATCCACCCTGCAATCATTTATGTTCAGATCGTCGACATTGCCGTTGCTGCACAACAGTTCTATAAAGCTTCTTTTCCCCTTTTCTGTTCGTGATATAAACTAATCTACAAGCTTTTTTTTTTTCCTTTTCTATCCTTGATATAACCTAATTTACAAATTTTTTTCCTTTCTTTGTCCATGATATTACCTAATGTTTGTTTTGCTTTCTTCAACAATCATTTTTTTCTTTTATTTTAATTAAAAAAATGAGAACTAAAATAGATAAAAGATTGAATTAAGTTTTTAAATTCTATTTTTTTAATTATAAAAAGTTCATTTTTTTAGACTTATGTTTTTTAAAGTATTAGATTTAACTTAACAATAATTTTTTAAACTATTTTGATTAAAATATTGAATTAATATATTATTTGTAAATATTATTATTATTATTATTATTATTATTATGTAAAGTAGACTCCTACGAGTTTACGAGTCGAGTTTACTAGACTCTCACGAGTCTAGGTAGACTCTCAAGTTTGATAACCTTGTGGAAAACTGAGAGCTTTGCATGATGTCTCAAAGGTGTTCCCATAGCTAAATTCATGCATCCTAAACCTTTTAACCACCTCATTCACGTATCTTTGTTGATATAAACACAATACCCCAATCGTCTGATTGCTTTGTATATCCCTACCAAGTATTTGGCTCGCTAGACCAAATCCTTCATTTTGAACTCTGAGCTCAAATTTTGAGCTCCTTTAATTCATCTTTTTATTGGCTGGCTATAAGGATATCATTTACATATAAAAGCAAAAACACACAAACTTTTTTTCTCTTTTAAGTATATGGACGCAACTATTATAACTACTCCTTGGGAACCCTTTCTGCCTCAGATTCTATTTCAAGCCACACAATGATTTTTTCAAGAGACAAACCCTTTCTTCCTCTTCAACAAAACCCTCAAGTTGTTGCAAGTAAATGGTCTCTCCAACTTTTCACGTAGAAAAGTGGTCTCCACATCCAATTGTTTTAACACCAGACTATATAGGTTAAATATTGACATTAAAATCCTTATTGAATAATGTTTAACCACAAGTGAGGAGATTTCATTATAGTCTTTCCACTCAACCTGTGTAAAACCTTTTATCACCTATCTTGCCTTGAACCTTTGTCCCTCTACAACAGGTATTTCTTGCTTCTTCTTGAATATCAGCTTGCATCCTACCACCTTCTAATTTCTTGGTTGATCAATAAGTGTCCACGAGTGATTCTTCTTCATAGATTCAAGCTCCTCTGCCCTAGCAACTACCAATGTTGAACTTCTACACCTTTTATAGCGTCCCAAAATTTTTTGGGCTTTGAACCTTCTGTCTTTCTGGATGTTGTCAAAGCATGGCTAATAATGTCAACATATCCAAACCTATTTGTAGGTTTGATTGTCCTTCTCTCTCTATCACACTAAGTAGATAACTAGAGTCAACTTCTACATGTCTTGACATTCCTAAGTAAGAGATAGAAGGTTGGTTTACATGGTTTGATGCTTCACTGTTTGACAACTCTAGACAGTATGATACATTACTATAAGGCTCTACGTCATTTTGGACCTTCTCCTTACCTTTCTCTTGATCTCTAATATCATAACCATTTGAGTGTCATCGAATGTGACACTGTTTCTAAAGTAGTATCTAGCCTCTCCGGGCTCCAACCTCCACAATTTATACACCTTCACACTTTCTACGTAACCAATTAAGATATACTTCTCAACTTATGCGTCCAATTTATCCTTTTTAACAATGCACAAAAGTACCCTCAGATTCTCAGAATCTATTGGCTTTCTAGTGCATACCTCTAGAGGAGTCTTACAATTTAGAGCAGATGTTGGACTTTTGTTAATAAGGTAGACGATAATGTTTGCAACCTAGAAGGACTTACGAAATTTAGCTCCAATAGCATACACCTTACATTCTTGAAAATAGTTTTGTTCATCCATTTAGTCAATCCATTTTTTTTGGTGTCCTTGCAACCATATTATTCTTTTGTATACCTTCTACCCTACAAAACTAATTAAACTCTTTTGAAACAAACATTAATCGATTATTTGTCTTGAGCACTTTAAGCTTGCTTCCCTATTGATTACTCATCATGGTGTGTCACTCCTTAAACCTCTGAAAAGTCCCAATCTTACTTTTAAAGATATTGATCCACACCGTCGCTTGCTTTTGACTCTTGGAGTTTTTGTATCTCCCTAGTCCTTACTGAGGTGTGCACATCCTTTAATGTAATGGTTTGTTCCTTCCCAAATAGCAAAGCTTCCTTGAAAAGCTCAAACATATTCGGCAAGGAATTAAGATGAAATAAATCCTTATCTTTGTCTTCCAACTTCACTTCTATGTTTTCCAGATAGTTTAGAATCTTATTGAAACCCCTAGCTACTCCATCGTCATATTTGACTTGGTAATTCTAAACAAATACAATTGTTGCTTCAAACACAATATGTGTGTCAAAGACCTGGTCATATACAATGACTCAAGTTTCATCTACATTGACCTAACAGTCTTCTCCTTTGCAACTTTCCTTAATGTCTTATCTCCAAGACACTTTTGTAGCGCTTTTAGCTTTGTTGATAAAGTGAGCCTTCTCCTTTTGAGACATAAACGTTGACATGTTTTCCTCACCCCCGTAAAGAATCAACATAATCTTGTTATATCAAGATAACTTCCATCTTATCCTTCATAATCTAGAGTCGTTCTCCACAAAAGAACTTCTCAATGTCAAATTTGGTGATCATGTGTTCTACTTCTTTGACTTTCTTTTTCTTGTTCTCACAGACGACATCAATTGTTAGGTTTGTAATAATAACAAGCAAGAAACACAAAAATAATTTGTATAGAGAACATATCTATTATAGGAAAAATAGAACAATTTGAAAAAAAAATATTTTTCTATGAATTTAGTCCGTAATAATTATATATGGAAAATATCTATAGATAATTACATACATATATAACCCAGATATAACCCTTACATAATTACATTTGTAAGTAATTACATATATATATATATATATATATATATATATATATATATATATATATATATATATATAATATTTGTAGGCAATTACATTTACCAACGTTACCCCTATACATAAAGTTACTTTTAAAATTCATAGTTAAAAGTTACCTTTAAAGAACATACATGTAGATTTTTAACTCTAAGTAATCCATAGCTCAATTTTACTGTAATTTTTTATATAGTATGTAATAGGGAATTTTCTTATAGTAAATTTTGCCTCAAAAGTTGTTATTATTTTGTGAAGGTGGTATCATAGGGAAAACTTGTCTGGTCTTGTCATCTTTCTTGCTAGATGTGCACTCTAAAGGATTTTACATGGTGACATGCCGATTGATGAAAATGTGAAAATTTTGGAAGTTTTCTTGTTTCCATGTGTAGTTTATGTGGAAGCAAAACCTCAAAACATCTTTTCCTCTGCTATTCCATTTCTATGTTTCTCTGGAAGTGGCTTTCCTCTATTTTTAATTATCCATATGAGTTAAATATTGTGCAATCTTCATTAAACTTTCTTTTACATGCAAGGAGCTCACAACTATACCTACCAGCTCTCCTTTTATACAAATCTTTCGGGTCCTTTGGAAAATAATTGAGAAACACCTCGTTTTAATTTTTCTCAAATTCGCAGGGGAAATGTCATCCTAGAGGTGACATCTGTTGGTACTCTCAGTGGATATATTCATAATAATAATATAGAAGACTTTAAAATTTTAATTTTTTAATATTATAATTTACCACCCTATTTCTCTAAAATCTTGCAGATGCAGTGGTATTCTCCTAGCTTTGAAATTATTAAATGTAATACAAAATTAAGGGAATCCAAGACACTCTACAAACACTATTATTTACAGGCATCACTTGGGTAATTATTATCTTGGAGGATTTGTATCTTATATTAATATAGAAAAAACTGCATAGAGGATGGAAAAAAATTTGGGTTAGAATGAGATTCTATTTACTTTGACAAGTCATTAAAGATTTTAACATTATGTCTTGACATTTACGTAATAGATGGATCTAGATAATGGAACTTTGTACGGATATGAAATTTCAAGCTACCCACATCTTAAGAGAAGGCAATTTTAGTGCAGATGATTTAACAGATCTTGATTTTTTAGGTAAAGCTTCAGTTGTTTGGTTTGATCTCATTCTACGAGGAATTCCTTTTTTTTTTTAATAGACATTAAATTCTGCAATTTTTTTCTCATGAACTTTAGTTTAGTTCTCTTACAAATTGTTACATATTTTTTCTTCTTTTATTTGATTTCTTGACATGCTAGCACGTAGTTTTTTCTTATTAAAAAAAGACTTCTAACCTACCACCACAACCACTATAAGTGATTCTCCTAGGACAAGTTGAAGAAGCATACTGGGACTAAATGGGGAGGTTCTCCCAAAAATCAATGGCTCAATCATGAATATGGAATACTAATCCCCACTTTGAAATTGAAAACCCTATATATTGAGATTTTGAGTGACTTGGCATGAAACTAGAAAGATTTGAAAAATCAAATTTTAGCTTAAATGTCAAGTGGGCTGTCTTCTAGTAACTACTTCAACCAAAATTGAACAAGCTAGGAATAGATGACAAGTGACCTGGGACTAACTTCAGAATGAAAATTGAGGACTCGCCAAAAAAAAAACCAAGTGTTGAACGAAAATAAAAAAGAATTAATGATAGTATTTGGATCAATTATACATGCTTGAACTTCAAAATTAATTATTGATTATAATTTGCAACTTTTTAAAGATAATATTTATTTAAACATGAAAATCATAAGCTATAAATTTAGTATATTCTAGAGCTTTCAGAAAAAAACCAATATATATATATATATATATATATATATATATATATATATATATATATATATATATATATCGTTATATATAAATTAACAAACTATCTTGAAGCAAAGCGTTTTTAGCTGTCATTTTATACTGAGATATATTTTTAATATAACCTTGATATTCAAAATTATTTATTTATTTATTATAAATGTTATATAAAATAAAAATTTATTCTAGGTAATTCCCAAACTAAAATACTAGTTGTAAGAAACCCGTAATACTTTGAACTGCTTAAAGAAAAAATGTAAAAAAAATAAATAGAAAATGAATAATTTGATTTTAAAAATTGTGATTTGTTTTCATATTTCAATTCACTCGAATCAATGTTATACATATAACCAAGTGCCAATATTAATACATATTTAAAATTAAAGTACATAATTAATTTAAAAAATTATTTAAAATTAATCATAAGTGGATGGACTAAATTATACACCACATGTACATCTTAATCAAAAAGCACATTACTTGAGCACGTGTAAAATAGTACCAAAAGGTGACATTAGCATCTAGGTATATACCACTAAAAAAGTCAAATAATGACCATGTTAGAGACCCAAACATATTCTGTAACACAGTAATGACCCGATAAATACATTAAATTTGAACTAGATTTTTGTTATAGTGAACAACACATTGACTGACTAATTTACAACGTGTTCATGAGCTGTTTGACACTATAATTTGGATAATGGCACATTTTGTATGATTGCTGTTTGCTTCTATATATATTGTGTCACGTTTTGTTATATCTTTTTTTTTTTTTTTC
>Ga0209489_110155_pt1 | contig 10901 bp, 1 predicted proteins | sample SiratrowhiteBW_FD_187527 | JGI IMG/M metagenome (GOLD analysis project Ga0209489, IMG submission 187527) | Root nodule microbial communities of legume samples collected from California, USA - Siratro white BW (SPAdes) (version 2) | ecosystem: Host-associated > Plants > Roots > Nodule | place: USA...
ACATCTCTAATATTTTGGGCACGAACAGTCTATTTAATAAAATCTTCTTTTTGGTATCATTAATTAATAATTTTTTATTAAAAATTACTTAACTCACATAACACATATTTATAATATGTTTAATAAATAATTATTATTAATTCTAAGAGGCCGATTTAGTAAATGTAAATCAAGACCTTCTATAATTATTTTTTGAGTTCATCATCCATGGATTGGAACACTTTCCACACTTCTAAAATTATAATTACCGAAAATGGTTATGGTAATAAAAAAATTTATAAATTGTAAATTTAATACTTGTACAGTACATAAACTACTACTCTCATTACTATAAAACAAGAAGTAAAAGACAAACTTTAACAGGTATTTACGATGATGTACAATACATACACTACTCAGTTGAGTGTCTATTTTTCCATCTTTTTACATTTTTATTCATATAAAGGTGCTTATTATAATGGAAAGTAATGCTCTTACACGTTTATCTAAGTGCAGGTGCATCTAAGACAAATATAGATTGTGTAACTGGTTTGCCTGCCAATACATAAATTTGATTTGTATTCAACTTTTGTTAAACTATATGAAATAATTGCCTATACATCAATTTGATTTGTATTCAACTTTTGTTAAACTATCTGAAATAATTATCAACTAATATTGAGTTTTTCTATTTTCTATCTTGGACCATTTCTTTCTTTCGAGTTCGACTTTTTATTCGTTCTATATTTAACCATACATGAAATTGATCAAATGAATTACTTGAAGGTCAAGTTTTGGAATAATTGGTGCCGATATATCTAACATTGATATATCTATAAAAAGAAGCACAGTATAATAAAATTACCTTGACAAGAATCAAATGGTTGACTCGGTGGTAATATCTCATTCTCATCTTCAGTTTTTTCAAAGTTTGGTGACATAGATTGACAATTAATGTTATCCATCCATCTTCGAATCATTGTATTTTTTTCTTGAAAAAGCTTCTCAATATTTATAATTTTAGTTCGGAGCTCATCTCTTTCTTTCTTAACTACTTTCAAATCCTTTCTGAGTTCATCAAGTTCTTAACTTTGTACCCACCTATTTAAAGAAGATGAGCCACCATAGTAATAAGGTCTACCTATACTCACAATAGATTCAATTCCAAACCATATATCTTCTCATTCTTAGTTCCTACTACATCACACCATACATCTAACTTATTTGGTGGAGAAATTCTTTGTATAGATACATCTTGTGTTAGTTCTTCGATTTTACGTGTAAATTCTGCCTGTTAACACCACAATTCATGAGATTTTGAATAAATCAAAATAGAAGAGTAAAAAAAACATGTTGTTTTGCTTTTCACTATAATCTTCTGGTGTCGGTCATGATTCTTTCTTTCTTTAACCATCAACAAAGCAATGACTTTCATTAATGTGAGAAGATAATGTTTTCTTCTTTTCATCTTTTAAATGTGTCTCTTGGATGTAATAATTTAATTGATGCTGAGTCAAAAAAAAATTAATATGAGCATATAGCATAATAGTAGTTTAAGATGTTGTGGTTGATGGATGCATCTAGGTCACAAGTGGACGAGGTTACTGACAGGTTGGTGCCAAGTTTTAACAACTATTAAAGAAGAGTGTGCAACATGTCCATCCATATCTTAGTCGTGATGACTATGTTTTCTCTCTAATCAACATTACTTATATATATACTTTGGTCAACCACAGGGAATAATTAATATCAACAACGTAATTTGGCTTTTCAATATAAAGATGCTAACACACATGAACATTGAGATATACTTGCTAATTTAATTATAGTGTAACATTATACACTGAATTTGAGTAGAATGAGAGTTTCTACTAGAGGGAATTGTAAAACAAAATCAGAACTACTGAAATACCTATAATGATAGGGAAAGCCGAAACCAAATATAGTGGAGGGACTATTAAGGCCGAAGGCACAAATAAAAGGGCAGGTCGTCTAGATTACCTACAGATTTTGATTATTAATAAGTAAGAAATGGAAGTGTTGTGCCCTAATTAAAATAAATGCCTTATTCGTATATATTTGTATATGTATATCTATAACTAAAAGTATCATATATCAGAATTTAATTAAATCTTAGAAATTAAACAAACAATTAAATAACCAAATCAAGTGAGTAACCACATACCGGATGTAAAGGAAGCCCGACAGGATTAAGAAGTGGACGTGCCACAATATGATCTTGAGGATGATGATATCAACAAGCTAATCCAAATTTACAGTCCCCTGTTCTAAGATAATATTAGCATTTACAGCTCCGACTAAACCAATTCACAAATATTATTGTTTGGTCGCAATCCCAACGCAAATACAAAGTAAATCATAGTTTAGAAGAGCAAAGAAACTTACCTTCACAAACCAGTAACCAGGGAAAAAAAACGCATAGTCTTCTCAATTTGCATTTCATTAGTTGATTTGAGGCAATGCAAAAATAGAAACAATAAATCATTGATTTGTTAGCAAAGAAGAAACAGTTGAGTTTTAAATTAGAGAAAATTGAAGATAAATACTAGAACGAACCCTAATATTTGTCTTCGAGATGTTAAAGTTGAAAGAGAACGGAAAGAACAAAGTGAACCTCCTAAAGAAAACACAGGGAACATGAAAAACAAGAGAAAGCACCCTAGATTGAATGTGGTAGATCAAACTTAGAACATATTGAATGAAAAATTCAACGTAAAGCAATTTGAATGCACGTTAAATACAGTATAGCAAATAAAATGCACAAACAGATTGAAAGCACATTGAATGTAGCAAAGCAGATTAGACGTGAATTGAAAGTGAGTAGAAGAAGGGCGACATGTGAGCAGAGGATCTTCTGTGGAGAAACTTTTATAAAGTATAAGAAATTTGAAATTTGAATATACCTAATCAAATTCCAACATACGTTAAAAATTAATACAAAACTTTTTTAATTCAAAAATGTTATGAATTAATTTATTAATTTCCATCCATAAATTAATTAAAAAAACATTTTGAATTATATCTTAACAAAAGATTTAAGAAAATAATTTATAAATAAATAATTATTTTTTATAATAATTAATTATATTATAATTTTATTAATAATAAAATTTATTTTAGATACTAATAATGTTTAGTTTATAAAATAGTATCTAAAATAGTTAATTTATTGACTAATTACTTTTAGTTTCTAAAGTTACTATTTAATAATTTTTTATAGTGGTTTTTTTTGTTTCTAAATTAGTTGATATAAATAACTAATTCTTTTAGTTTCTAAATTAGTTATTTTTTTATAGTAATTATTTTTGGTTTCTAAATTAATTAATATAGTAATTAATTATTTTTTGTTTCTAAATTAGTTACTATTTAATAATTTTTTTTATAGTGGTTTATTTTTTGTTTCTAAATTAGTTGATATAATAACCAATTATTTTTTTGTTTTAAATTAGTTATTATTTTTGGTTTCTAAATTAGTTAATATAGTAACTAATTATTTTTGGTTTGTAAATTAACTACTATTTAATAATTTTCTTGTAATTAATAATTTTCTTGTAATGATCATTGTGAAAAATAGGAATAAAAAACATGAAAGAGTAGAAGAAGATGAACTAGATAAGAAAAGGACGGAGAGAAGAATTCTAAAAGCAAAATTGAATGACGCTTACAACTGAATTTAACTAACAAAACTGTAAATTTTATTGTACTGAAATTGTGTTGTACTCTGTGTTTTTTGCATCTAATAATTCGTATTTATAGTATTTGAAACAGGTTAAAACATGGATCTAAACAACTAAACAAAATGTGAAATTACGATTTTACCGCTAGATACAAAAATCTATTAAGCTATTAATTTGTTGCATTTCTTTCATTGGATTCCAAATTTCATGATTTAAATGTCTTTATTGCAACAACAAAATTCAGAAGAAATCTGCTCTATCCATGACCAGTTGAAAGTGATTTCTACAAAGAAAAACATGAATCAACAAATACTAGGCAAAGTAAAAAAATAGAGAAAAAACACAAAGTTTACACTAAAACACCTATTTAACTTAGAAAATACAAATCCTTACAAAAGATAAAGCATAAGAACAAAAAAAAAAAAAACTTAAGAGAAACAATTAGCAAGTTAAAACAAATGAAAGAGTTATCAGTCTTTCCTCATCTTTCCATATGTACTTATCCTTTCAATCACTATAAGAAAAATTATTTTTAGAAACCAATTTATTGGTATTTAAAAAGATAAAATTGGTTACTAATTTAATTAGAGACTACTTTAGAATCTAATAGTAATAAGTGGATAAAACTTTCGTAGTTAATTTTAGATATCAATTTAGTTACCAAAAGTAGAAACCAATTTAGATATTAAATATATAAAAACTACTTTAACGACCAATTATATAAAAATAAATTTAGTGACCAATCAAATTGAAATCAATTTAGTGACCAAATTGATTTAAACCAATTTCATTAAAACCAATTTACTGACCAAATATATAAAAACTCATTTAGTGATCAAGTATATAAATACCAAAAAATATCACTATATTGGTCTCTAAATAATGATAATATTATACTTTTCAATAATTGAAGTTTTGATATTATATTTTTCTTGTTAAAATAATTTAGAATAGAAAGGTAAAATTATTTTTTTAATTTGATAAGAGAAATAAAAAATATTTAGGTTTCCAAATATAATATGTGAAAAAGTGACCCAATAATAATATGATGTGATTTGAGTGCCCAAAACGTTTCGTTTGCAAATCTTTAGAAAAAATTTAATATTTATAATATAAATTTATACGTTCACTTCTACACAAATATAACCATTCACGTTCACTTAAACACATTCATTCCTTCCTTTTGCATGCAATGGCATCAACATTAAGCACAAAATCTACAATTACTACCTTCTTCATATTTTGAAAGAAATATGAAGGCCAATGTGGTACGTTGTTGTTTTGTCAACCTAACTACCTACTTCATATAATTATATAGATCTAATAACCATTGTGTCACGTCTTTCATACATTGATATATTCATTTAGGTGATGATATTTGAATTTGATTTGAGGTGATAGGTAGTTGCTAGGCTTTTTCAGCTGTGGCCACTGTTGAGGGGATTACTGAAATAAAAACTGGAAACTTGATTTCATTGTCTGAGCAATGTAAGGGTATCTATAATAATAACAATAAAACAGTAGATAAGGGAGTAATTGAATGATATTTTTGAGTGTATTTGAGTCTGTAATTGAAAATAACAGTGAAATAAAGATAAAATAAAGCAGTAACAAAATTTTCTCTCCTGGCTTTCGAGAGACCAGACTCTCCCTATTCACTCCACTATCCAATTCTCTTCCGCTCCCTCTCTTTCCAACCCTTTATTTATAAGTATAACCCAACTTTACCACTATTAACTCCCTAATAATGGCTTTTATTATATTTTTTTTCCATATTCCTCCTTTACACTTGGTTATGTAACAATACCCCCTTTAGAGATTCACCTTGTCCTCAAGATGAAAGTGAGGAAACACAGTCTTGATCTTCGCAGCTAACTCCCAAGAATTTCTCAAAATCTGGTAAATGTTGTTGTGTAAGAGGCCATGCGATGCTACTGTAACCCTTCACAACGCGTCGATGATATCCTGTGAGCCCTAGAAATCCCCGTAGTGCTTTTAAATCTTTAGTTGTAGGCCAATCAACCATGTCACGAATCTTTTTAGGATTTGCAGCAACCCCTTGTATAGAAATAATATGTCCCAAGTACTCGATACTGGAACTTTCAGAACAACATTTCTTCCTATTCACCAACAGGTTGATCCTCCTAAGGATCTCAAACACTTGCAGCAAATGATCCCTATGATTGTCCTTGTCATGACTATATATTAAAATGTCATCAAAGAAAACTAAAGCAAATTTATGTAAACATGGTCTTAATACCTCATTCATCAGTGACTGGAAAGTAGAGGGCCATTTGTGAGCCCGAATGGCATCACGAGGAATTCATAATGGCCCTCATGTGTTCGGAACACCATCTTGTGGATGTCTGTTTCTTTCATCCGAATCTGGTGGTAACCAGATTTCAAATCCATCTTGGAGAACACCATAGCATCAGCTAATTCATCCAAAAGCTCTTCAATAACAGGAATTGAAAATTTATCTAGATTGTTATCTTGTTGAGTGCTAGGTAGTTAACATAGAACCACCAGCTGCCGTCTTTCTTTCTCACCAAGATAAACGGACTGGAGAACGGGCTCATGCTAGGGCGAATAATACTTGTTTGCAGCATCTCTACAATGATCTCTTCAAACTCAGCTTTCTGATAATGTGGGTATCTGTATGGTAATATTGGGGATTTATGAGTTCTTCTTCAACGGAATGGTATGATCATGTGGTCTAGATAGAGGCAACCCAGAAGGGTTTTGAAAAATATCATCAAATTGTTGCAATAATTCCAGAGTCGCAGTTGTAATAGGAGAACTAATGTTATCTCCATCAGAGCAGAATAAAGGAGTCACCAAGAAACTCTCTTCATTGTTTCTCAATGTCTTTAAAAGCCATCTTTCCTGATGCATGGCTTTTACTAAGGCTGGGCTCCCCCTACAGTGTTACTCGGGACCCATTAGACATCCAGCTCAGTGTCAACCGCTGATAGTCGCCTTCAAATCTGCCTAGGCTTGCCACCCACCTAACACCAAGCACTACCTTTGACCGCCCGAGCTCCATTACAAGGAAGTTTGCAACTATGGCAACACCTTGCACTATCAGTTTGACATTTTCACAGCCCCCAACTCCTGGTTCAATAGCGCCATTCCCAACCTCAACTTGAAATGGTCGCATCTGGCTCAATGGTAAACCTAGGGAGGAGACAATGTGAGTGGAAAGGAAATTGGCCTCCGCCCTTGAATCCACCAACACAATCACCTCTGAGCCCTGGATTGTGCCTTCAGCCCTAAATGTGTGATGAGGTGTGAAGCCCCAATAACTGAAAGATGAAAGATAGAGAGACAGAGTTTGTAGATTAAGAGTAGAGGGTTCCTCTGTGATTTCTTAAGGTGATGGTTCAAGCTCTTCCTCTTTGTCAGCATCTACTAGAACCAAGTGTTGATGGCGGTGTCAACACGTGTGGGATGGATTCCACTTCATCCCACACTTGTAGCATAGGCCCTTGTGTTGGTGTTCAAGCCACTCTTCATTTGAGATCCAACTAGAATTATGCTTTGGGTCCCATGAGCTAAAAGCTGGGAATTGAGTGGTATGAGTGACTTGGTTTTCATCCTTGGGTTCTGGTGGTGGGGAACATTCAAAGTAGGAATGAAAATTATTGTGTCTGGCCCAATTCGTACCTCTATTGAAACCCTCACTAGACTTAGGGTCTGCTTCATGTTGTTTTCCCCATTGGCTTCCACCTTCCTCTCACCAAGCTAAGTTTCTCGCTTCGATAATCATTGCACGATCCATCAATGCTTGTAGGGATTCGAACTCTGCCACATCTAGTTTCGACTTAATCGTCGGTTTCAACCCTTCATGGAACATACATAGTAAGGTCTCTCCACCCAAATTTCTGTGTGATCTGGCCGCGAGCTCAAATCACACCGATACTCCATGATGGAGCCTGTCTGCTTCACCTACAACAATGGTGCCAAGGGATTTGACGCCACTCCTGGTTCGAAACGTTTCAGCAAGTCGTGCTTGAAACGGAGCCAAGTGTGAAATATCGACTAAGCCTCCCACCATTCGAACCACGTAAGAGCCTCCACTATTAATCCTAGCACTGCATAATCGAGCTTCTCCCCCACCGAAATGTTTGACACTCGAAAGAAACGGTCCATTCTCACTAACCACCTGTTCGTATCTGCTCCATCAAATGTTGGTCATATCGTTAAGCCTCTTCAATATCGTCTCTAACATCTGACTGTGGTCCATCATTCGTTTCGCTAACCCTTCGACACGTTCCTCCATTGCTCTTGAGCTGTGTGTGGTAACCATTCACAGGTTTGAAACCCAGATTGAGAATCTGATACAAATTGTAAAGGTATTTGATGATAATAACAATAAAATAGTAGATATGTTGGGTTATTTCCTCAACCTTCTTACACAACGGGTATAAGTTATACTAACAACTAAGACTCCTATTCTTTCCAAATTAAGTCTAATAGGTAGCTTTCTAGCATTGCCCTCCACACACACATCTGAGTAGGACCTTCAACTTTAGGGCTTCACATCTCCCTCCACCAATCAATGTTTGAAAGGGAACCATGTTCATTTAGATCCCTATATCCAGAACCTACTGTGTAACTATTCAATTCACTGTCGCCCATTTAACAAATAAATTTCATTTATATAATCAAAATGTTGACCTTTTTCGGCAAGTGTACCGAGTCAAAAGTAATATAGATTTGAAAAGTAAGGATGTCAATCCCACAGAGAACAATTTTGCTTATAAATCTCAGTTTCACTACTCACTAAGCAATTATAATTTTCAAGATGGTTTGATAAGAATTTGAGTCAACAAACATAAAAGAGCAATTAAAAATAAATAATAATTATAAAAAGGAGTTTGGAAGATCGAGAAGGACTTTGAGATTGAACTTCATCTATCTTCCTGATTCATGTTTTGGATTTGTTAAGAACATACAATATTTGTAACTACTCACAATTGATGTACATATAAAAATCATTCACAACGATTCCTCTGACATGAAATTCATAAGGAAATTTCCTAAACACTGATCCCTCAGCTATTTATTAAATTACCCAACATTAAGAACAGATGTTATACGCAATCAATACATCAAAACCTATTCCTAGTATTCCAATATATTGAGTATTTTCATCTAGGTCAGAAACTTAAAAGTACTTCTCAATTCAATTCAAGAATCAAAATCAAGACTGTATTGATCATATAAAATCTAGCATTAAGCATAAGATGAAAATACCAATTGAGTAGAAACTGAATATTATATATAAAAATCACCAAAATACAAATGAGTTCAAAAGATTACATTCAATCCCAAAGATGAAGATTTAGTTACTCATGGTAGCCATTACAATCTAATGAAAGGAAGATTGCTAGAGAAGAAGATTTTCGTTTCTGACGGCTACCTCTGTCCTCTAGGTCTTGATATCTCAAAAAACCTAAAATCACCCTTTTAAACTCGTTTTCGGTCCTAGGTTAAGTGACTTTTCATTTGGGCTTTTTTTATTTTAAATTTTTTATTTCTTCTCTTCATGAATCTTCCAATCTCTCATTTTCTTCATTCTTTTATACTTGAAATTTCACAATAATTGAGATCAAATAATTTCCTTTGACTGAAGACTCAAAATCTAAATTTAGATCCAAAAACTCTCAAATTAGGGGTAATTACTATTTTAAAGCACACTTAACCATAAGTACTCAAGTTTTCTCATGTATAAAAACACTTAAAATTGGTACTTATCACAAACTCATGTAACTGCATTCTTTTATGTCATTTTATAGGTTTTTACTAATTTATGAGCTAGTTTACTAAAATTTAATAAGCTGGTTTACCCATTTGAAACTTGTCACTTGCAAGCTTATTATGAACTACCAACTAACTTATTAACTAAATTTTTCAAAAAAAACCTTTAGATCAAAATTCTATTCTCCGTAATAAAACAGTCAATCCTAATAATAATAATAATAACAACAACAACAACAATAAAAGTAAGAATTGTTGTTGTTTTAATTATTGTCATTGTCGTTATTGTTGTTGTTGTTGTTGTCGTCATTGTTATTGTAGTTGAATTAAATCCATCACTAACTTGATGAGTGATTTTTAGACAAATTAAATTTGTTGGTAAATTAATAGTAGATTTTGTATCAGTAAATTCGCCAATAAATTTAATGCCAAAATTTTATCACTAAAAATCTATTGATAAGGATATTTTATCTACAAATATAAACATGTGGGTAATTTTCTGTCATTAATTCAAGTTTTTCTTGTGGTGTATATTTATAAAAATTAAATAGTGTATAATTTTTATTTTATTATTAGTTTGATAAATATTTATTTTAAATTAGAGTGTGATGTCACTTTATGGTCCTCAATTGGTTTTTCCCAGGTTGTGAGGTTATATACTAATTTAACTTACAATATTTTTAGCATTGATGTTGCTTTTGTATTTGATGAATTCATCTCAAACCAAGAATGAAGATCACTTAGAGTTGGTCTAGTCTTAGAGTATGTGTGTGAGTGTGATCTTAACCACCAACATACACCTTATATCATTAAAATGAGCTTAGGGATCTTTTAAGAACTCAACATTTTTATAAAAATCACCAATTCTAAGAAGCAATTGTTCCCCTTTTCTTTACCTTCTTTCTAAAACTCCACATTCCTTTCTTATCAAACTGATGATCGAAGGTCATCCATAGATTCCTTATTTCGAGTAGAACAATAGTATCCGATCAGATTCTTGAACAAATTTAGGCTATTTCTGAAATTCCTAGGTGGAGCTCTTTGTGAATTCAAGTCAGAAAAACTATTTTAAATGTTTTTAATAGATATTATAATTATTTATTTTATTAATTATGAATTAGATGAATTTAAATTAAATTGAACGAATATTTATATACGATATGATGTAGTATCAATGATTTGTTTTCTTTTTCGATAAGAAGCTTATCTCATATAACCAACCAAATTAGGAGCATTTGCAATATATGTACACAGTTAATAAATTTTTGTCTAATCCATTGAGTTCAGAAACACGGAGAGAAAGTGCAGTCAAAGTCAGCGTAAGTCTCCGTTTTAACTTTTAAATATCATCGCACAACTTTTTAAAGAGAAAAATATTATACCTGCAGAGAGCGTGATCAATATGGAATTCACATGGGGGCACCACTGAGAGGTTTCTTTTTTTTGGGAGGAGAACATAGT
>Ga0209489_110156_pt1 | contig 10898 bp, 4 predicted proteins | sample SiratrowhiteBW_FD_187527 | JGI IMG/M metagenome (GOLD analysis project Ga0209489, IMG submission 187527) | Root nodule microbial communities of legume samples collected from California, USA - Siratro white BW (SPAdes) (version 2) | ecosystem: Host-associated > Plants > Roots > Nodule | place: USA...
TATATATAAGCAAATATGTTGTTGGTATTTGATTGTGTGAGTTTTTGAATGGTGACTTAGATATGGATTATATAACCTTTAAATATTATAATCCTTTAGTAAGAATAGTTAGTTAGTATCTAAACTTAGCATATTGCTAATGGATGAATTGAATGTTTGATTAGTGTTGAGTATGTGTTAGATCCATGTTCAACAGATCATTTATTTGTGTTTAAATAATAAAGTGATAAAACATAATTTCTTACGAGCATCAAATCATGTCGGATGCACGTATTCTATTTATCTCAACAAATGTAAGTATGTGATTAAACAAACACGGACAATGTTGATTGTGTGCTTTATCTAACAAATGCAAACACAATGCATATGGTTTTCATCTAATAAGTTTTTGCTTGAACAAACACAAATGAATATACTTAGTTTATTAAGATTTTACTTGAAAAGGCAATAAGTATACTTCATCAAGCATACATAAGCCTTGAATATTTCATGGTGCATGTCAAACTCAAATGATCATTTTATATTTGTAAAGAATGTAAGATGTTTCATTCTTTCAAGAGGACCTCACAATACCTTATCAACATCAAGATCCCTTAAAGAACATTTCAAAAGTTGTTTCATGCTAATAATTTTTTTCTAAAAAAAGCATAATGTTAGTGATGGAATTAGCAAGCTATATCAAGCCTTCTGTTTTGCTTAAAAGGTGGAAGGAAGCGACCTTCCTAGGCATGTAAAGCTCTATCTTGTTCTAGAGGTATTGTGAGAGAATTCACACACATTTAATGCTTAGTTAAAAAGTGTTTAATTTATTTTGAAGCTTCAAAGCATGCTTAAATGCAAGAAGAAGCAATATTAGAAGAAAACCCTCACATTGACTATAAAGGTTTACAATGACTTTTTTCTTCTCAAGCTTTATATAAATAAGATCTCTATGAAGAAGAAATACTGATAAAACTCTTGCAATAAGAACAAACTCTTGTAATCTTAAGCATTCTTGCCTTTGTATTTGTGAGGGATAACATTATTTGTCTTCATAGATGTCTTAAAGAATGTGTTTTATATTGTATCAATTGTAAGATGTTACCCTCTTTTTAGTAAGCAATCGGGTGATCTTTTATATAATTTTCTTTGTAAACTTTTTGGTTTTAACCAGGAGTAATTGCATTCCAAAAAATATTTAGGTTTAGCCATGAGTGGTTGTGTTTAAAATAATATTCAAGTTTAGCCAAAAGTGGTTGTGATCCAAACAATACTCAATCTTAGTTAGGAGTGACTACATTTCAAATAATAGTTTAGTTAAGAGTGGTTGCAATATAAAACATACTCATTCTTAGTTAAGAATGATTGTGTTTTAGATAATACTTAGGTTTAGTTAGGAGTGATGTGATTCAAACAATACCCAGTCTTAGCTAAGAGTAGTTGTGACCAAATAAGACTTTGGTTATTTTAGCCAGGAGTGATTGATGTTCAAACAATACTTGCTTGTATCTTTGCAAAGTTAGTCTACTTAATGGAACTCAATCAAGTTGATTGAGAACTAAAAGTAGTCAAGTGTTTACAAACAATCCAGTATAAAACCATCAAGAGTTAATATTTCCTTTCCATAACCTTTGTTTTCTTGTAAGTTATTTAATTGTGATTGATCTAAGAAGGAGAATTTTATAATAACAAGTTTTTAAAAAGTCTTTTTATATACTTCATCTGTCAGCTTGAAGTTGCATCTAATGACCCTTCATCAAACACTTTTCTTCGGAAAACTTCTGGAAAGATCGTTGTCAAGTATAACTTCGTTTGTTATCGTCTTTTAGATGAAACTTTATCAAAAGTTTTTAAAAGTTTTAAAACACAATTCAACTTTTGGAAAATAAGAAAAACACAAAAAGGGAAGGTTGAGTTGTATTTTATTTATTTTTTTCTATTGTTTTGCAAGTATCATATCTAATACTAGGTGGTTAGATAATATGTTTAATATTGGTAAGACAAATTGACAAAGACGTTTCACAAACTTGGAAAAACTTCACCTCCTTAATTTAGTTGCCAAAAATAAACATGTAATATACAGAGGGAGGGATAAAAGGGATTTATGCAGTATTTTTATAATAGTTTGTTTGATAATGATTGCTACATCCAGTTCTTGACTAACTAGTTAAATTTTGCCAGGTAGACTACTTTTGTGAAGTATAATTGAGGATTTTTTTAGATTGCAGCCACTCCTGAGTGCTTCCGTACAAGTATTCTTTCGAATCATATCCACTCCTAGCTGACCTCGCCAAGTATTCTCTGACACTTAGTCCATCTTAGCTAAAATCCTGATTATTTTCTCATATCACAACCACTCTTAACTAACTCCATTCAAGTATTTTTTTCACCAAGTTACTTTTGGTTCAACCTAAGTATTCTTTCAACAAGCCTCTTATGGCTTAAGCCAAATAAAATGTCTTTATGAAAAACATATCACTGGCTTTGATCATGGATTGCGTCTTTCGAATTTATAATGATAGGCTTTCTCTCCTAATTTGTTAAAAGGTTGAAGACAAAATGTGTTCTTATAAAGCCTTATGGGCGCAGAGAAAAATTGACAGATTTTTCACTTCCAAATAGTGGCTCTTATTCTTGTTGTTCTCTTCAAAGCATGTCTTTATATAGGCCTAAAGAAAGTAGTTGTTATATTTCCTTTTCTAGCCATTAAGTAGCTTTGAATTTGAATGTCTTATTCTTCTATAATTTGTAGAGCTTGAACTTTTTGAACCATTGAATGTGTTACTTTTCTTGACGCAACATCTTGGTAACTAGCAATACTTATCTTCTGCGGTAGTAGAACATTTGATACCAAATTGTGGTAAAAGTTCACATCGTACTGAATAATCAGGATTGAAATGCACTTGTATTAGGATTGTTGGCAAATAGTGTAACTTTAGCTTAAATTTCAAAAGATCTTGATATTGACTTGTCTTGAACATGGATCTTTTTGGCGATATATATTAACTTGCTCAATAATAAATTTCGAAAGGCATTATAGTTTTCTTATCTTTAAATCAAGGAATAGATACGTGAATGTAGTTGTTTTTTTTTAGATTTGTGAAGATAAAGTTTAATGAATATATATATATATATATATATATATATATATATATATATATATATATATATATATATATATATTTCTATTTATCCAATGTTTATGAAAATTGGGATTTATGGTTTACAAAATTTATGCTAGTTTATCCTTAAGTATTGCTTTATATATGATGACTATTATAATGATACTTAATACAAAAATAAATAATGTTCATATTTAGAAATACTTTTAGAAACCACAAGGATGAAATAAAAAATAAATTAAGATATTAAGAAGAAATATAAATTATCAACCATGTGTATCTGAAATGATTTAACACAAACATTTATAAAAACATGAATATAACGGATGTTCATATAAACATTTCCACCCTGATTTAAAAAATATACTATTACTAGTATATTCGGACCCAATTGATATAAAAATTTTCCACCAAAACGGGATAAATTCCGACCCTACTATATATCCATTGAGTATAAATTGTATTTTACACATATTTAATATTATCTTATAAAGAGTAACTTAAACGTTAAAATCACCAGTAATGTAGCATAGTAGAATATTAGAATATCATAGTAGAGTATTAGAATATTTTATTCGTTGTGCTCGATATATTATTATATATCTTATTCATATCCAAATCTCAATCGCCAAGGGCAAATTGGATAATGCACATAGAAAACGATGAATCGGCGAATTTGAGTTTTGTAGTGCACGTGACAAGTATCTTATCCGATTCACTGTTTCTATCGTACAAAAGATAATGGATAATTAAATATATAATTTTAATATTTAAACTTTAATTGATGTTACTAATTAATCATGATTTAGATGTTAGCTGATATTTTCTGTTAAAAATGGGAATTAATTTATTTTTAAAGTAATTTGAAGCGAGATAGCTTTTTTTCTTAATTTAATAATTTCAGATAATTCATTTTTATTCGTTAAAAAGAAATAAAGTGTAGAATGAAAATTAAAAACAGTTTTCTTGAAATAATTTTCAGAATTATTTACAAGTGTGAATAAATAAAAGTGATACATAAAAAATATAAATTTTAAATTTTATGACATATTATTGACTAATAATAAAATATAAAAATAGATGGAAAATTTAATTTCAAAACTATTAAGAGATTAAAAAACATGTTAAAAAATTTTGATTTTTTAATTTCCTTTAACATTAATTAGATATATTTAAATATTACTTTTACTAAAAGTTTTGTACTCTAACTTAAAATATGGGAATATTTTTATTAAGGAAAAAAATACATGTTATTAGTTCTTATTCTATAAAGTAATTAATCTCTAACTTTTAGAAATATGTAAAATTAATTATTTTTATGTTTAAATTTATTAACAATTTTTTACTGTTACAAAATTGAAAAAAAAAACTGAATTCACATTTTTTTCTAAATTTCGAGTACTAATTCACTAATTTAAAAGTATAAGAAGTAAAATTAAATTTAAAAAAAATATAGAACTAAAAACTCATTTTAATTTTTATATTAATTTAACCCTTAAAATAATGCTTTGTTGCAAATACTGTATAAACAGAAATTACGTAAGAATAATATAAATGATTTTTACTTATTTTTATATAACATTTATAAATGAGTTGTGAATAAATTCAGAAGAGATCAAAACATTGCTTTAAAAATAAACTAAAAAAAATATATATTCACAGATTTTATTATTATATGTTGTTTATTTTAACCTTTTTTATGAAATGTGAAGTTCAAAACTCCTATTAAATTTCTAATTTCTTATATCAAATTATTTAATATGCCAAAAAACTAGCTCTTTGCGAAAACTAAAAAAAGGGTTTTGGTTTTGTGTTCCTAAAGGCTGTCCCACACCACACCCTGCTTTCACAAATGTTGTCTGAATTATCTTTGAATTTTAGGCACATTCACACTGGTTTTTTGTTATGTTATGATACTCTCTTCCAAATAACTCTTCATCATGTCATGAATGGCCCCTACGCAAGCCATGAACAAAAACTTGTGAGCATTTCATTGGCTTTCTTTTTTTCTCTCCTTATCCTCTTTAGTGCAGTGAATAGCTCTATCTTCTTTACTAGAATTCAAGAAGAAAAATGAACGTACTGTAACTTAGTCTTCTTCATGGACCCCAGAAGGAAGGCAAATGAAAAATTTGATACGGTTGAATCAGGAAGCAAACAAGGTGGAGCAAATCCAGGACCAAAATTACACGTGGCAGCTAATAGGATAATGTGACATCATGATATGCCATTAGGGTTTTTTTCTTCTTAATGATCAGAAGAATTAAATTGTATTCATAAAAGAAAGTTTACTATTACTCTAGCATGCCTTTTCCCTTGATCTATGAAGTGACTAAGCACATTCTAAAGTTCATTAATTTTTACTAAAGAAATTTTCATTTATTTTTTAAATCAAGAGTGAATCAGTTAATTTTTGACTTTTTAAAAAAAAATATTTTCTTTTCTTTTCTTAATTTAAAATTTTTAAAACTTTATAAAAAAGGATCTGAACATATCTTAATCTCGAAAAATCATATCATTAATTTATTTGTGTTCTACTAATCTTTTTGAGAATGGAGAAGTCAAAAAATCTTTGACAACATAGTTTAGAAAAGTTGACTCGTTGTAAGAAACAAATTCATATCTCATAAAAAAAATGCGAGCTTGATTAAGGTTGTAAGGTGTTGTTAATCAATGAATAATGTTTAGATGACTTTATTCATAAACATTTTTAAGTGAAAAAAAATATTTTACAAAATAAAATTAGATTATTATAGATAATTTGTAAAAAGAAATTATATTTTTTTTCTAAATTTTTATTTTTAACATATAAGTAAGATAATTTTAATTTTTTTTCTTTAAAAGTACTTGTAGAAAAACCATCCAAAAAGATCCAATGTGTATGTGATTATTTTATCTTGGTGTTTGCCCTAAATCTAACTAGTTTCTGAGAACTAATAAATGATAAAAAAATATTTAAAATTTAAATACTTTTTTAGTATATATATGATATATTGAAATTTTTTTTCTATAATTAAAAATTACTACTTTAAATCTTTAGCATTTTATGACACTGGAATGTTAAATTATCACCAAGTGACAAATAGTAATGTTACAACATAATATTATATTATCTAAAAAACTCTTAAAATATGTAAAATAAATATTATCAAATTATCTCGAAATGAATATTAGGAACTAACTTTTGGAAGGACGAAATAAAAAATATTTATAAGGACTAAAATAAAAAAATACATACTTAATGAAATAAATAATTTTAAATTTTATATAAATACGAAATATAATATAGAGAACAGAATGAAAACTCATAAGAGGATTATAAACTCTCAGTAATCAAGACCTATCATTTTTGTGAATCACTTTCTCAACAGGGTTCATTAATTTTCAAATAAAATTGGAGATATAACCCATGCAAACCCCATGTTAAATAACTTAGTCTGGGAAAATCTAAAGTAAGGAATTAATTAACCAAAACAAAACAAAAAAATGTCACACTCTGATTTGGTTTCTTCATAGATATGAACACTGAAAACTTGCCATCTGCAATGCAACAATGGTTTAGGAATCTATAACAATAAATTAAACGCCACTTGGGCTTAGTTTTAAGTTGTGGGGTGTCTGATGTTCATTCATGTGAGTAGTTGTACTCATGAGACATGATAACCACATTGCAGGTGCATGTCACATTGAAGATGACAAAATTTATATTTGGTACTACGATGTTTTTGTTTGTTATTCTTCAATTAAATTAAAGCTCTACTTTGTTAATCAGTATAATTTAATATCACTTTTTTATTCAATTTATAGAAACAGATCTCTAATTTAATTAAAAAATGCTAAAGCACTTAAGACCCAGAAAAAGGTTATGATGATGTTATCACTAACCATGAGACATGTTGCATCTAGCAATGTATTGAGAACCAGATAAAACTTGTAAAATCAAAGACCTAAAGTGGAGTAAGAACATAAGTGGGGAGTGACTTGCAAACAATGGCAAAAGAAATTGATTCATTAATGAATATGTAGTGAGATGTCAACATAATATGCATTTAACTGCTTTCTATATTTTAATGTAGCAAAGAAGGAAGTGGTTGGACACTTAGAGAAAACAACACAAACATCCTACATATCAAGAATGAGATGTGAACTTTACCTGCAATTGCCCTTTTCTCTATGCCTCATCCATGCTCTAAAAAGTTTTCATACTCAAATTAACCAATTAGATTCCAACTCAACACCTAATTAGTTATATTACTACATAAAGCAAAATATGGATACTACAAAAAGAAAAAACAATTCACCACAACCTTTTATCTATGTTAGCCCACAAATTCACATATATTCTTATATAGTCAAATGGGATGCATACAATTTTAGGCAAATAATTAGAACTTCTTCCTTTATATTGATGTCATAAAAATAGTATTCTTTTTTTATGATTTTAAACATTGTCTAAGGGAATTTCTTAATTGCGTTTTATTAACTATTGTTCTTCAAGCACACTAATATTTCGTCAAAAGTGCTTTCTAGGATAGTAATATAATGGATCAGAAATATAAAATTAAAAACAATCTATAGTGAATTGATGCAATATTTCCTTTGAAGTCAAATATGGATAAATTTTAGTAGTGTTTGAAGTTAAGAATATAATAGCTAGTCCATTCTGCCGACAAAACCCATGCCAAAATGTCAAAAATAGACACAACGAAGGCCATTATTCATAGTAAAAGTTGATTGGTGATGACAAAACTGTTGATACGATGTGGTTAATTGGTCAAGCTTTCGCTATTAACATGTCTTGTGTTTGTTAAAACTACAGAAAATTCAATAGCATAAACGCTTAACTTTAGTCGTTCTTGATGCCCAAAAGTCCCCAATCAAATCTTCAAGTTTTGTGATCATTTATTGTGCTTCTCATCGACCACTCACTAGTTAACCACTCACTAGTTAAGGCCCTTGTTTTGTGTAGTGTGTAAGCATAGTTCAGTCATGATTCAAATTTTCAATTGGATAAAGTCAATAAGCAAGTGGCAGAAAAAAAAAATTCTGGTGTTTGATTTCATTATACAAGAGTTTTGGTCTTTGTTGCCCATATTCCTCGCCACTAATTGGGTTTGTAATCTCTATTATCTCCCCAGTTTAGTGCTGAACGACTATGATAATAATTAGTGTTTTCCTCTAATCAAATCTCAGATTTTTTTTATTAGTAAAAAAAATATTAAATAGAAAGCACAAAGTTTTATTTAGATAATTTACATTTTACTAAATATACTATGTATATTACTAGAAATATAATTACAGAATATACCAACACTACTTATGGTATGGTTCGTAGTTTTCTCCATGGCTAAAAGTGGTAAGAAATTTGAGGTAAACGTTTGATTTCTTGTTGACTTATTATGTAAAGATTTGAGTTTTAACTGAGTTAATTGAAGATTTGATTTATGAAATTTGGAAGTACTAGTATTATAGATAGATAAAGTGGTAGGCGTAACACGCAAGAGTTTGCTTTCCTATTTTTGCCTATTAAAATTATGTCCGTTGAAAATGGACTACCAGGTTTGGACCAAATTTTTCAATGCTATAACCCATGGAATTGTAAAATTGTTTAATGAGAGTTACACTGAGTTATTATACTAATTTAATTTCTTAAAATTAAACTATTCTTAAATAAATATAACTAATCTACAATAATTCCATATAATTTAATTAACTCAAATCATGATATGTCAATTCATTTAAATGATTATATAATTCACTTCAATTCTTTCGAATATTCTAAAGTATAGTTTAATTTTCCGATTGTTCCGTCTAATCGCAGCTCTAATAATGATAAATGACTTACATGTTAGCTAGCTATTAATTATTATAATATAAAAGTTTAATTAAGGTTTAATTATTTAAAATATTTAGATATTTTTAATTGAATTTCTCTTACAAATTTTTACTATACCGAGTAATTAAAATATTTTTTATTGTTATTCAAGTATTCTGCAGTCTTACAAATTTTTATTTTTCATCGATCTTAATACTTCCTTCGTGATTTTATTATCTTAAAACTCTTGTTTGTTTTAGAGGCATTCATACAGCAACTCTAAGAGAAGTATATAAGAAAAACTTCTCACCAAATGGGAGAACTTGAATCAAAGAGTTCATCAGTTAAATGATGGAATTTGTGTGAAGCAGAAAAAAAGAAAAGAAGAAAAAAAAGACGTTGATGTGAGTATGGTTGTGATGATGGGTTGAGTAGTGAGGCCCAACACGTAACAGATAGTTTGATTGAACAACAATACGTGACATTGCAAGTTTCAATTGTTTCGGCTTAACGTTACATGTTGCGATCATGGGCTGATTCAGACACAAAACAAGCTTCAATGAAAACAAGGTTGTGGTTGTCGCCCTGTACGCCACGTCACTGCTGGCTCTTAGTGGACTCTGCCCATCAAATCCACCTCTTACTTTCCCAAATATTTAGGTTTAGGTTTAGGGTTTATGTATATTATTTTTTGACTCTTGGGTACAAATAATAAAATAATGGTTTAAAAATAAAAATTCACAAACTATAGAAAAAGTGAAAAAGAGGTGACTAGAGAATTATACATGCTGAGGACAGAAGAAGAGACGGTGTGTGGAATGTGTGAAAGTAATTCTCTTTTCCTATATTATTGAGTTCTTCATTCTCTCATATGCTAATTTAATCTTTTCTAACATCATTGCTTATTGTTGATTCTCATTTTCAGGTGATATCAGAAGAAGCAAATACTGGTTACTATAATACTTTTCGTTATTCTTTAGTTACTATTATAGAAACTGGTTTATTCTTAAAAAAAAATATATAAATAATAGTGCACTTGTTGGTATTTCTTTTTGATACGGATGGTATCACCCTTCTTCTACTTTCAAAAACTTTTGTTTACGTAATTTTAATTATTTTTGTTCTATTTTTAACTTCAAAAATATATTGAATTAAATAGTTATATTTGGTAACAATCTCTTATAGCTATTATCCTATTCAATCCTAAAGAGACATGAATACCATATCTTTCAACCTATTTGAAGTTAATTTGGCTTTGTAGTTGCTTCAAATAGAATTATGGCAATTCAAGGTTTTAGCCCCAATATGGATGAGGTTGGTGCCTTATGGTGGTTGGACTTTAAATTATAGTGCAAATTTAAGATGTCTCATAGCATCTATTTGCACCGTGCAATAACAATTGCGTGAAGGACTTAATACCTTCATATTTTCCATAATCAAACACTAAAACACACATACCGATATGGAATACATCAAGTGAGGTAGGGTTGAGTTTGATAGTGATATTTTAACTAGTAAATAAATTACGTTAGGAAGAAAATATTTATATTGTTGTAAATTTAAAGTTTCTAAGCATATTGGTCATTGATTCTGACCGTACACAATTTGTTCTCTTATTAATAACTATAAAAACGCTGAAAAGGAGAAAACTTGAAGAATATTAAAAAGTAAAGTTATGGTTAGTTTCTGTGACTTGATCAAATGAAATCCACGTGTTAAATCATATTAACACTATTAACTAATTAACTAAGTTAAAAATCAAGGATATAAGAATAAAGGAAATAGGAATAGTGACTAAGTCAATATTATTTTTATATAGAGAGAACCTACATATAAATAAGATTATTATTTTTACTATTATCCACTTGTATTCATACATTATCGAAGTATACATGTATCTCAATTCGAATTTAAGAAGATATTTAATTTAGAATATTTAAAAACAGACTAAAAAAATAAACCCTTATATATATATATATATA